>SDBV01001734.1_pt1 | contig 32630 bp, 31 predicted proteins | sample 2277081 | NCBI WGS metagenome assembly SDBV01 (sample SAMN10402039, study PRJNA504765) | marine sediment metagenome | isolation source: marine sediment core GS10_PC15, 223 cmbsf | place: Arctic Ocean: Southern Knipovich Ridge | collected 2010 | reverse complement strand
TGTAAATACGAATACCGGCTATTGCACCTAACCTTTCCGGCTCTTTGGTTTTTTTATATTTTTTGAAAGTTTTTTTCGGGTGGCCGCTTTCAGCGCGGCGATTTCCTTTTCCTGAAGGTGGCGGTAGTCACCCGACTCCAGTCCCGCAAGCTTCAGCGGTCCGTAAGCGGTGCGCGACAGTTTGGATACGGGGTGGCCGAGGGCGGTGCAAAGCTTTTTGATGTGCCGGTTTTTCCCCTCGTAAAGCTCTATTGCCAGCGTTGTGTTTTTGCCCGTCGCTTTTTCGACTTTTACCGCGTGGAACTTGTGTTTTATGCCCTCTATGGTTATTCCAGATGTCATTTTCTTTAGAACTTTGCCCACCGGTTTTCCGCGTACCCTGGCGCGGTATTTTTTCAGCGCTCCCGATGAGGGGTGCGAAATCTTCTGCGCGAAATCTCCATCGTTTGTAAGTATCAAAAGTCCAGTCGTGTTGTAATCTAACCTGCCCACCGGGAAAACGCGTTCGGATATATGTTCTACAAGATCGATTACCGTTTTTCTGCCCCTGTCGTCCGTGCAGGTTGAAAGGCATCCGGCAGGCTTATTCATGAGTATGTAGGTTTTAGGCTCTGTTTTTACCGGGTTGTTATCGACGGTTATCAGGTCGTTAAGGGGATCGGCCTTAAGCGAAAGGTCGGTAACCCTGTGTCCGTTAACAGCCACTCGCCCATCCTTAATCGCCTGGTCGGCTTTTCTTCTGGAAAAAAGACCGGTTTCCGCAAGGATTTTGTTAAGGCGAAGGTTCCGGCTCTTCCGATTCCTCGTCTTCTTCGTCTTCATCTTCTTCTTCTTGGTAGTCTTCAGAGTCATCTGGTTCGAAACCCTCGTCATCGTCGTCTTTGGCGTCGTCATCTTTGCTGCCATCTTTGTCGTCGCTATCGCCTTTTAGCGGTTCTTCTTCGTCTTCGTCTTCTTCTTGGTAGTCTTCAGAGTCATCTGGTTTGAAGCCCTCGTCGTCCTCTTCTTCGTCGTCTCCGTCGTCGCGATCGAATCTTGGCGGTTCTTCTTCAATGCCTTCATTGTTATCTTCGCCGTCTTTTTCGCCATCTTTTTCAATCTCTTTTATTATTTTCTCTTCCGGTTCTTCTTGGCCTGCGGGGAAATCGAGGTCTTCCTGCATCGTTGCAATGTCAAGATCGTCGGGGAGGTCTTTTAGCGTGGGAAGGTCGGTTAGCTTGTAAAGGCCGAAGTATTCCAGGAATTTCTTTGCGGTTCCGAACGTCATCGGCCTTCCCGGAACTTTTTTCCTGCCCATCGTCTTAATAAGGCCCTTATCCAGGAGAGTCTTAAGGACGCCAGACGAATCTACACCGCGTATGTCCTCTATCTCCTGCCTGGTAACGGGCTGCTTGTAAGCGATCATGGACAGGGTTTCTATGGACGGCTGCGAAAGCCTTGTGGAGCGGCGTATTTTGTGGAACTTTTTCACATATTCGCCGTACTCGGTTCGGGTGCGAAGCTGGAAGCCCTCGGCAATCTCAAGCACATAAAGGCCGCGTTCTTCCAGGCTTTCATTAAGGTCCGCTACAAGAGCGGATACATTTTCTTTACCGATGCCGTCCAGTATGCTTGCAATATCGTCCGCTGGAACCGGCTCGTCGGAAACAAAAAGTATCACTTCCAGTACTTTTAGCGCCTCGTTTTTTTCCAAGATAACTTCCTTTTTCAATTTTTTAGTTGATTTTAATCTTCGGCCTACCCTCAATCCGTGTTCTGCCCGTCCTCTAAATCGTCCGTCCCGTCGTAACGTGTGCGGATGGCCTCGCTCTCGGAATCCTCCAGTTTTTGCACCCAGATCGAGTCGAATTCCTTTTCCTGAAATACGCGTATCATCCATTGTTTCATCAGTTCAAGAATGGCAAGGAAAGCGCCTATAAGCTCAGATTTGTTTTTTATGCCTTCGAAAAGGTCATCAAAACGCAGTCTTGGAGCGGCCGAAAGTCGCTCCATTATTTCATTCATTTTTTCCGTTACCGAAATATGCTCAAGTGTAACCTCGTAAGCATCATGCAAATTGCTGTTTTTTAAGACTTTATAGAGAGCGTTTAAAAGCTGGAAAACCGACACCTCTTTAAGGTAGTCCGCATCGTCTTCGTCCCATTCGGAAATGAAGCTTCTGGGGTAACTTGTGGAAAACTGCGATTCGCGCTCGCGCAGGCTCGATGCGGCTTCCTTGTATTTCTTGTATTCCAAAAGCTTTGTAACCAGCTCGCGGCGGGGGTCTGTGCCGTCCTCTTCGTCTTCTTCGTCGGGGCGCTGTGGGAGGAGCATTCTCGATTTTATATGGGTAAGGGTGGCGGCCATTACCAGGAATTCGCCAGCTACTTCAAGGTTAAGATCCTTCAACATATCGATGTACTCGAAATACTGCCTGGTGATTTTTGCCAAGGGAATATCGTAGATATTTAGCTCCTGTTCTTTTATCAGGTGCAAAAGAAGGTCCAGCGGACCTTCAAACATATCCAGTTTTACCTTGTATTCCGTCATAAAGTACTCCCGCTAATTAGAGTGAACGCATTATACACTTTTGGGTTTGCCCATGTTAGGATTTATCCTAAGTATAAAATGGATATATTATGAGCAAAGAAGAATTCCTGGATTTTATCGACGGCTTCGATTTTGACGCGGCAGTGGAATCCTATCAGTCAGGTGAGTGGATGTGGATACTCAATTGGTGGCCGGCCTGGGTTGTGGTGGCGATAGTTCTGATTCTTATAGGCATGAAAAATACCCGGGATCTGGGAACGATGATAGCCATACGTGGCGCCGTTGGCCTTGTATATTTTGTCGGAGGCGTTATTTTAAAAAACTCTGATATCGCCAGTCCAGGACCCTTCGTCATCGCGGCTGTTCTGGGTTTCGGGGTGACCGGTTATTTTGTATATACACAACTCTTTAAATCGTGATGAATTGCTGGAAGCCGTTTCCGGAAAACGGATGATGAAAATACTCGTTACAGGCGGCGCCGGGTTTATCGGCTCTAACTTCGTAAGGATGTACCTTGAAAAACATCCAGAAGATCACGTTACTAATCTGGACAGCCTTACGTATGCCGGAAATATAAAAAATCTAGATCCGGTAATAGATAACCCATCGCACACCTTCCTGAAAGGCGATATACGCGACGTTTCCCAGGTAGACGCCGCCATGGAGGTGGAGGGAATCGACGCCGTTGTGCATTTCGCCGCGGAATCGCACGTAGACAGGAGCATAGACAACGCTTCGCTCTTCCTAGAAACCAACGTCATAGGCACGGGCGTTTTGCTGGAGGCCGCAAGGCGGAAAAAGATAAAGAAATTTTTGCACGTTTCAACCGATGAAGTCTATGGTTCGATTGAAAAAGGGCTTTTTACGGAAGAAAACCCTATAAAGCCGAACTCGCCATATTCGGCAAGCAAGGCGTCATCCGACCTTTTAGCGTTGTCCTATTTCTCAACCTACGGCTTTCCGGTAATCGTTACAAGGTGCTCTAACAACTTCGGGCCGTATCAATTTCCGGAAAAGCTCATTCCCCTTTTCATCACCAACGCGATGACCGATCAGCCCCTCCCCATTTACGGCGACGGCATGAACGTGCGCGATTGGATACACGTTGAAGACCACTGCGAGGCGCTGGATGTCGTGCTTCAAAAGGGAAGGGCGGGGGAGGTCTACAACATAGGTGGGAGCAACGAAAGGAATAATCTCGAAATAACCGACCTGATACTTGAAAAGCTCAAAAAACCGCAATCGCTTAAAAAATTCATAGAAGACAGGCCCGGCCACGACAGGAGGTACGCCATTGACTCGTCAAAGATGCAAAAGGAATTGGGCTGGAGTCCGCGGCACGATTTCGAAAAGGCAATCGACGAGACAATAAAGTGGTACATCGATAACGAAGAATGGTGGGGAGACGTAAAGACCGGCAAGTATATGGAGTTTTACGAAAAACTTTATGCCAAAAGGCTTGCAAAGGCTGGTTTGGATAAAGGCTGACGGCCCGTGAAAATAGCCGTAATGGGCGCATCGGGCGGGCTGGGTTCGCGGTTTCTGAAAGCCGCCGAACGTTTATATCCGATGTGGAAATGTATCGGCCTTACCCGGAAAGACGCCGACCTGACCCAGCCCGGAAAAGTAACCGTGAAACTTTTAGATATTAAACCCGACGTTATACTTCACGCGGCGGCGATGACGGCGGTCGACCTTTGCGAAACAGAAAAAGAACTCGCGCGTGCGGTAAACGTGGAAGGCACCCGCGCGGTCTATGACGCCGCCGTTAAATGCGGGGCAAAGCTTGTATTTATTTCGACCGATTATGTTTTCGACGGGACCAAAGAGGGCGCGTACACCGAAGACGACAATACGAATCCGATAAACGTTTACGGCGCAACAAAGCTAGAGGGCGAACGGATAGCGCTACGTGCCGAAGGTTCGCTGATTGTGCGCACGTCATGGCTTTACGGGCCGGTGGGAAAGAACTTCATATCCACCATTTACGCCCACGGCAGAAAGGGCAAGGAGTTAAAGGTAGTAAGCGATCAGATAGGCGCGCCGACGTATCACGCCGATCTTGCAATGGCCGTGGCCCGCGCAATCGAGGTGGAAGCGAGCGGCGTAATCAATATAACGAATTCCGACTGGTGCAGTTGGTACGACCTGGCGGAGGCGGTTTTTGAGGAAAAGAAAATCGATGTTAAACTTACCGCCGTGACTTCGGAAAAGTTCAAAAGTGCGGCGCGGCGTCCGGCGAACTCGCGGCTGGACTGCGGCCGTTACGAGAAGGTCGCGGGCAAAAAGATGCGCCACTGGCGCGAGGCGGTAAACGAATACGTGGCGAAGATAATCTGAAATACAAAATAGATGTTTAACTATCTAATAAGACGGCTGATTATGATGATTCCGATCATGTTCGGAATTACTATCATCACCTTCAGCGTCATACACCTTGCGCCGGGTGAGCCGATAGACAAGATGACGGACATGAACCCGAAAATCAGCGCAAAGGCGAAGCAACGTTTGCGCGTGATGTATAACCTGGATAAACCGATGCACATACAGTACATACTTTGGCTGGAACGCATTGCGGTGCTCGATTTCGGCAAGTCGTTTTCCGCGGACAACAGGCCGGTATTGGACAAAATTGTCGAACGTATGCCGATAACGATAACAATAAACGTAATATCGCTCGTCCTTATTTTCATAATGTCCATCCCGATAGGGGTGTGGAGCGCAACACACCCTTATTCCACGTTCGACAAGGGCACAACTCTTTTTGTTTTCGTGGGGTTTTCCACGCCTGGATTCTGGCTGGCCCTACTTTTGATGATTCTTTTCGGGGTGGAACTAGGCTGGCTTCCGATATCGGGAATACGTTCGATTAACCATGAACTGTTCTCTACATGGGGAAAATTTATCGACTATGTAAGGCACCTTGCCCTGCCGATACTCCTTTCTTCGGTTACTTCGCTTGCTTTTCTTTCGCGCATAACGCGGCAGAACATGCTGGAAGTAATAAGGCAGGATTACGTGATGACGGCAAAGGCCAAGGGTTGCTCGGAAAACACGGTCATATATAAACACGCATTAAGAAACGCGCTCCTTCCCATAGTTACCATTATCGGGCTTTCCATTCCCGGACTTATCGGCGGATCGGTTATATTCGAAACTATCTTTTCGATTCCCGGCATGGGGCAGTTGTTTTATGAATCCGTAATGTCGCGCGACTATCCGCTGGTTATGGGAATACTTGTAATAGGCGCGGCGCTTACACTTATCGGCAACCTTGTAGCCGACCTAAGCTACGCGATTGCCGATCCGAGGATTAGATATGGCTAGCGAAAAACGTTCGCGGTCTTTTTGGACTCTCGTCTTTTCGAGGCTTATGAAAAATAACCTTGCCGTGGCGGGAGGAGTTGTCGTAGTTGTGCTTATCCTGGTGGCCGTCATGTCGCCTTTGCTGTCGCCATATGATCCGGCTGACGTTAATACGGGAATCCTTTTGCAGCCGCCTTCGGTGGCGCACTGGTTCGGCACCGACGAACTGGGACGCGACGTACTTAGCAGAATGATATATGGCGCGAGAATTTCTTTGATGGTCGGATTTATTTCCGTGGGCATAGCTACGATAATCGGAGTTTTCATCGGGGCAATAAGCGGCTTTTACGGCGGATGGGTGGACGAAGTTATGATGCGCTTCGTTGACGTTATGCTGGCTTTTCCGGTGTTCTTTTTGATACTTGCGGTGATCGCAATGCTGGAGCCAAGCATTGTAAACGTGATGATCGTAATAGGCCTAACGGGATGGATGGGCGTGGCCAGGCTTGTGCGCGCGGAGTTCCTTTCTTTAAAGGAACGCGATTTCGTTGCGGCGGCGAAATCGATAGGGCAGTCGGACTCCTTGATTATCTTCCGGCACATACTCCCGAACGCCATGGCGCCGGTTCTGGTTTCGGCTACTCTTGGAATAGCGGGGGCGATTCTTACCGAATCGGCGCTGTCGTTCCTCGGAATAGGCGTTCAGCCGCCGACTCCAAGCTGGGGCAGCATACTTACCGAAGGGAAAAACTATATAGAATTCGCGTGGTGGCTATCGCTATTCCCCGGACTGGCCATCCTCTTTACCGTGCTGGGATACAACCTGCTGGGCGAGGGACTTCGCGACGCGCTGGATGTAAGGCTTCTGTAGCGGCACGTACTTTTAATTGACTAATCATATTTATTATTCATGCTTGCAGGATAGGTATGTTACAATTACACGAAAGTTTGTAACATAATATTATGAGTACAGTAAAAAAAGACGCGCCGCTGTTTTTTGGCGAATACCTTGTTGAAAAAGGTGTTTTAACGGTTGAGCAGCTTCAGGCCGCCCTTTATGTGCAGATATGCAGGGGGCTTCTATTCGGCGAAGTAGCCGTTGAAAAGGGCAAGTTGAACCACAAGCAGCTGGAAAAGGCAAGAAAGATACAGGCAAGTAACGAACACAATGACAAAAAGATCGGCCAGATTGCCGAGTTACTCGGTTACCTCAGCAATGACGACATCAACGAGGTGCTTGTTTGCCAGAATAATTCTCAAAGGAAGCTTGGCGATATTCTTATCGAACAGAAAATGGTGAGTTCCGAGGAACTTAATGGCTACCTGTCGGACTTCCACGCGCTAAAGGAAGATTAGGACTAAAACGCTGTGAATCCTTCCACGGGCGCTTCGCTGTAAGCCGAGGCAATAAACATACGCATTAACAATACGCGAATGAATTCACCCTTTCTTAATATAAAAAGCGAAGTTGCCGTCGTCTATTTCTTCCACATTCAGTAGATCGTTTCCGGTTCTGTCTGCCCACGATTTCACGTCGTCCCTGGTGCCCGGGCAGTTTGAAACCATCTTCATCACTTTGCCGGTTTCCATTTTGTCGAGTATCAGCTTTGCTTCCACAATGGGGTGTGGGCACGTGATGCCGTGGAAATCCAGCGTTACATCCGCGGAAATGTTGCCACCCATAATATTTTCCTCCTGAAAAGTTTTCATTAATAGAATACACGAAACGCGCCAATTGCTCCATAGTAGGCTGATAAAGTCGCGGCACTGTATGCCGATAAGGCGCTATTCAGGTTGAAAAGTTATTTATCGCCTCTTCCTCCGTGGCGTAGGCTTTAATTATTTTGTTTACCGTAAGCATGTTTATATATTTAATTATTTTCTCGTTTGCGCCACAAAGCGCCAACACTCCGTTCTTTTTTTGCAGGTCTTTGAAGATGTGCATTATTTTGCCGATGCTAGCGGAATCAAGGTAATCTATTTTTTCAAGGTTAAGGATTATTCTAGATCTGTCGGTTCCAGTTGAAATCATATCGGAAATGTTAACGCCCGTGAAACTTTTAATGTTCTGCTTTGTTATCTTTTGAACAAATCCGACGACGGCTAAGTCGTTCATCTCTTTTATTTCAATCATATCCTAATCAAGTATAACCGATATCTTTCAGAATAAAAACATTATGCGTCGACCGCGCCTGGTAAATAATAAACATGAACACTTTTCACTACATTTCCATTTTTACTATGGCGAAAGTAAGCATGAATATATATTAATTCACTGACCTAATACCAATCGTATATTATTTCAGACTATTCTTCTCTAAACGGATAAATGCTCAAAAAGTATTTTTGCTCCGATTCCAATCAAAACTATCCCACCGACTATTTCAAGCCGTTCTCCCCATTTAGAACTGATACGACGTCCTATGAGCATTCCAATAACAGTTAGAATGCCGGCTACCAAGCCTATTATCAGTGACGGAAACCATACGGACACATTAATCATTGCCAATGTAAGCCCTATGGCCAAGGCATCTATGCTTGTAGCAATTGAAAGCATTATAAGACTCCACCCTCGCGTTGGATCTACCGACGAAACTTCTTCCTCAATCTTGCAAGCACCTTCATAGATCATCCTTCCACCAATAAGAGTCAGTAAACCAAAGGCAATCCAGTGATCGTAGGCCTGTATCCACTTATGAATTGTCATTCCAGAAAGCCAGCCTATGATTGGCATTAATGCCTGGAATAATCCGAAGTGAAAACTGAGTCTGAAAATATGCCTGCCTGTAAGATGAGAAAGTGTGCCTCCAACCACCAGTGAAACGGCAAATGCATCCATAGCCAGGGCAAGGGCGATTCCAAATATGGTGAGAATGTCCATCGATATCTATAGCATACTAATATGAGATAAAAAGCCAAATGTCTCGGAGTCGATAATTATTCTTTCATTTTATTCGTTTTTACTTCAGCCTCAGATTTCATATGATTTGCAAATTGACATATCATGTAATCATGATATGTTAATTCGTATGGGTGGGGAAGTAGATATTGAGTGAAGTTACAGTATAAAGCATCTCTTTTGATATTTGCTTTTGGCAGCATCTGCCTAATTACTATTTCACTGATATATTATTTTCTCACCAGCGCCAGCGATCTCAAATCCCTGCACGTTGTATTTCAGGAAACCGTTAAAGGAGGGGCCGAACATGTAAATATAATCCTGGATGAAAAGGCAAATGAGGCGGTTATACTTTCAAGCGCCCCGATTGTTATCGAATCCCTCACCCGCAGCAATGCGAAGTATGCTTCGATGGCTGAAGATGAAAAACGCATAATAATTTCTGAATTGAACGACAGATGGATGAAAACAAAAGACGTTTCCGACCCTTTTATCCAGTCCTACATGACCAATCCATCGGCACGTTTTTTTGAAGAATATAGCGAAAGGTCTTCCGCCGAATACGGAGAGATATTCCTAACCAACCGTTACGGTGTGCTTGTTGCCACTACGCAGAAATTAACCACTCTTTCTCACGCGCATAAATACTGGTGGGAAGCAGGTTATGCAGGGGGCAAGGGCCGGATCTTTTTTGACGATCGCGGGTTCGATACCAGCGTTGGAGCATATGTCCTGGGCGTTGTCGTCCCTGTTATGAAAGATGGCGAAGTCATAGGAATGTTGAAATCTAACATAAATATAAATGGTATGTTGAAAAGGGTCGTTGAAAGTTTTCACCATGAAGGTACAAGTAACCTTAAAATAATCAGGTCCAGGGGAGAGATACTACTTGAAAAGAATAAAGAACCGTTAAGTACCAAGGCGCCTCTTTCTCTTGTTGAAAAGATGAGAACAAGGACAGCCGGTTCATTTGTCTTTGAAGGCCCGGAAAAATCCACAATAAACGCTTATACTCCCGTTCAAATAACCTTGGGTTCCAGCGAATACGGTTTTGGGGGGAAATCCGAATCAATTGACCATATCAGGGGGAATAAAGGAGAGCTATGGTTTGTTGTTATGTCTCAGGGTTTGGAAGAAGCTCTTGCCCCTTCATATAGACGAATGAAGGAATTGGTGAGTATCGGCGCATTATTGATAACACTTATAGGAATCTTAGCCATATTTCTCGGAAATAGAGTTGCGCTTCCTGTAATTCTAATGGAAAAATCTATCAAGAGAATCGGAGATGGAGACTTCGATGTGAAAATAGATATTCATTCCGATGAACAGCTGGGCAAACTTGAGGAATCTTTTAACAAGATGGCTAAAAACCTGAAAGACACCACAACATCGCGCGATAAACTCCAAGCAGAAGTGAAAAGTCGCAGACAGGCGGAAAAAACGCTCAAGGAAGAGAGAAATAAACTGAGCGCCATTATTGAGGCCGTCGAATATGGCATGACTATCCAAAATCCGGACTACGACATCATTTATCAAAATAAACAAATGAGTGACACCTTTGGCAACTTGGGAGGGAAGTGCTACAAGGTTTATGAAGGTAAAGATTCTGTATGCGACGGGTGTCCACTTGAAATGGCATTCAAAGACGGCAAATCCCATACTTCCGAAAGGAAAGTGGAAATGCCGTCGGGAGAAACCGCTTTTTGGGAAAATACGGCCAGCCCCATAAGGGATGCCGACGGGACAATTGTTGCCTGCCTTGAAATTGCCAGAAATATCACACAACGAAAGCGGTCGGAGGAGGTGCTTAAGGAATCGGAAAAGCGTTTTCAGGACATCGCCGAAAACACCGGCGATTGGATATGGGAATCCAATAACGAAGGAAGATACACATATTCAAACAAAACGGTTGAAAAAGTGATGGGATATAAGCCTGAAGAGATAATTGGGAAATACTTTTACGATTTTTTGCTTCCAGAAGAGCGCGATCTCATAACAACAAATGTGTTTAAAGCATATTCGCTTAAAAAGCCATTCACCAACGTACTTAACCGCAAAATTAACAAAGATGGCCACATTATAATTACCGAGACAAATGGCATCCCCATCCTGGACGAGGACGGAAACCTGATCGGCTACAGGGGGGCTGTGCGAGACATCACCGAACGTAAGCAAATAGAGGAAAGAGTACTAGAGTCTGAGATGAGATTTCGATCGGTAACGCAATCAGCTTCCGATGCCATTATTTCAGCCGATAGCGGGGGGAAAATTATTTCGTGGAATAATGGCGCCCAAAAGATTTTCGGCTACGGGGAAGAAGAGATGCTGGGCAAGCCCTTGACCGCTTTAATGCCTGAGCGATACAGACATGAGCATATTAAAGGCTTCAATCTTGCGATTTCAAACGGTACTAACAAAATTATTGGCAAGACGATTGAATTTAATGGATTGAAGATAGACGGCAGTGAGTTCCCGATGGAACTCTCTATTGCCATATGGGGTACGGATAAGGGGAAATTCTTCTCCGCCATTATTCGTGATATAAGCGAAAGGAAAATATTGCAACAGCAACTGATTCAATCGGAAAAGCTATCTTCTATAGGTACATTCATTTCTGGCATTGCCCATGAGATAAATAATCCACTTGGGGTTATCTTGGGTTATTCGCAACTGCTAAGTGATTATGCAAGATTGTCAAAGAATGATATCAAGGATTATGTTGACATAATAATCAAACAATCTAAAAAAACAGCAACAATTGTGAAAAGCCTTCTGAAATATACCAGAAAAGGAAATCAGGAGAAAACACCAGTTAATATCAATACTGTTTTAGAAGAAACTGTTAACTTTCAAATCATCCATTTCAAAAGCGAGAACATAGAAATCAAGAGCGATTACGATACCAATCTTAACCTTGTAAACGCTGACAAAAGCGAGTTACAACAGGTTTTCACCAATATCATCATCAATGCAATTGACTCGCTAAAACAAACTGACATCAAAGGGAATATTACTATAAGAACAGAACAAACAAACAAAGAAGTGGTGGTAGCTATTGAAAACGAAGGGCCGCCAATCCCTGAGGATATGTTAAGCAAGATCTTCGATCCTTTTTTCACAACTAAAGATGTTGGGGAAGGCACTGGACTTGGATTGTACATTTCCTCCGGAATCGTCCAAGAGCATGGTGGAAAACTATGGGTAGAAAACATTCCAGATTTTGGAGTTAGGTTTGTTGTCACTCTGCCCCATACAGAGAAAAAAACAAGCCCGGTAGAAGTAAGTATTGGCCCAAAAGTTCCGAAAAACCTTAAAGTATTATTTGTTGATGATGAAGAACCTATGCGTAAACTTGTAAAAGATTGTCTAGCGAAAGAAAGGTGTGTTCTTGCAATTAGCAGAGAATGGAAATGAAGCGGTTAAAATAATTAATGAGATAGAATTCGACGTCATTATATCCGACATCAAAATGCCGCAAATGGATGGCTTTGAACTTTGCAGATGGGTCATGGAAAACAAACCCGGCCATATGGAAAGGTTTGTTCTCGCAACGGGTATTATTGGTTCAGAAGTAGACGAATTTTGCTCAAAATATAATGTCAAGTATATTAACAAGCCTTTTGACAAAATTGAGCTTCTTGAAATAATTTCAAAAATTACCGTGCAAAAGGGTTAGAAATAGAATCATATGGGAAATGTCAGTTAAGGTATATCATGTCGACTAAAAAGAGGGTTAACGCAAATACATATTCACTCGCTTGACAACTGGCGTCACGAACATATTTTTCTGGACGAAAACCAGCAAACCGTCCAAAAGCGGATCTACTGGGTAATAGCCCTGACGACTATAACTATGGTAGTGGAGATAGGCGCGGGTTGGTATTTCAACTCCATGGCTTTAATGGCGGATGGATGGCACATGTCCAGCCATTCGCTTGCCCTTAGCATAACTGTTTTCGCATACTGGTACGCCCGCCGTCATTTGCTCGATAATCGGTTCACGTTCGGTACCGGGAAAATTGGGGTTCTAGGCGGTTTTACAAGCGCGATACTTTTGGGAGTTGTGGCTCTCTTAATGGTATGGGAATCGACGCAGCGTTTTTTCGAGCCGCTCGTTATCAATTTCAACGAAGCTATAGCTGTCGCTTTTTTGGGACTAGTTGTTAACCTGGTAAGCGTCAAGCTTCTTCATCTTAAAGACCATCATCACGATCATAATCATAAGGCCGCTTTTCTACACGTTCTTGCCGACACCCTGACCTCGGTTCTGGCGATAATCGCTTTGTTTAGCGGTAAAATTTTTGGATGGGTGTGGATGGACCCCATGATGGGTATAGTGGGCGCCATGGTGATCGGTCACTGGACGTATGGGCTTTTGCGTGACACAGGAAGAGTTCTGCTGGATTTCAATGCCGATGATAATTCTGCCGAGGCCATTAAACAGACTATCGAAGCGGATGCGGATAACAGGGTCACCGACCTTCATGTCTGGTGGGTGGGGCCTTATCATCTTGCCGCTATCGCATCGATAGTAACTCACTATCCGCAAAGTACGGAACATTATAAAGCTCTCCTGAAGGATCATCACAAACTGGTGCATATAACAGTTGAGGTTCACCACTGCGAAAGCGAACCTTGTGTACCGGTTGTGGAATAGTCGGTTTAAACCTTTTAAAAGCGGCCGGTCTTACAAAAACCGTGGATGAACGCTAACTTATTAAATTTAATTGGTAGCCCCAAGGGGATTTGAACCCCTGTTTCCGCCGTGAGAGGGCGGCGTCCTGGACCAAGCTAGACGATGGGGCCGCAGGCTTGTAACGGCCTGTATTATAGTTTCTTTTTCTTTCCAAACAAGAATATATTTTCCCCTTTCGTTTTTTATGCGCTTTCAATTGCCGCGCCCAAACGGGTAAGGTACATGGAAATGGTATTTTATTATGAATAAAAAGAAAGGCGCCTCCAGTATGCTTGTATCAACTCTTATAATGGCCGTCCTTGCCGTATCGCTTTTGGCTTTTGGTTATTTCAAAGGGGGAGGGCAGCACATAACCGGCCTTCAGGCGGCGTGGAAAATGATGCTCGATATCCTGCCTCTACTTTGTTTCGCAATGATAGTTGCCAGCATGGTTCCGATCCTCTTGCCGAAAGAACTTATTGCCAAGTGGGTCGGCGGCGAATCCGGCATTCGTGGAATACTAGTCGGTTCCGTGGCGGGAGCCCTTACGCCGGGCGGCCCGTTCGTCAGCTTTCCCATTGCCGCCAGTTTGCTGCGCTCCGGCGCAAGCATTGGCGCGATGGTTGCCTTTATCACCGGCTGGCTTATCTATTCGCTGTCGCGCCTACCGCTGGAAGCGGGTATTTTGGGATGGAAGTTCACCCTTATCCGCGTTGCCAGCACGTTTTTTTTCCCCCCGCTCGCCGGATTGATCGCCAAGGCGCTTTTTGAAGGAAAATAATATTTACTGGCGAGGCGAAGTTCGCCTGGAAGTTTTAGTACCCGTATTCAGATATCGATCCTGCAAGAGGCCATCTGTCCCTGCGTTTCCTCTACGCCTACTTCGATGGAACTGATATTTGAAAGGTAGCCCTTTTTATCCAGCGCGGCGCGAAGCTCATTGCAAATATACTCGGAAAGCATTTCAACGGTTGTGTTCTGGATCGGCATTTCCGCTACGTCGGTTAGCGGCAGGGAGTATTTTCTATCCTGAAACTCTATTTCAAGCTGCGTACCGCTCCTTTTTATTTTAATGTGCGGGTTTTTCATTGCTATCAGGATTTTGTGGTCCAGCGAATCGCAAATCTCCTGCATTTCTTTTTTAACTATGCGGAAATCGATAATGTAGCGGTTTTCATTGGGTTGGCCGCGGAGTTCCAGAGTGGTGTAGTAGTTGTGCCCGTGAAGGGTCTCGCAGTCGTTCTCATTGAACGTTATGAAGTGGGCTGAAGAGAAATTAAGTTTCTGCTTTTCAATATGTATCTTGTGGGTCTTTTTCATCGTTGATTATTCTAGCGTAAAAAGGGATTACAGACCTACCAGATAGCCGAATCTTTTGGTAAACTTTTGGGGAGTAAGGTTCGCCGTCTTAGCCAGTTTGCTTAATTTCTTTTTGTCGGTGAAATCGCTTTCGTTCAGTCTTATCATATATTCACGCGCTACCTCGTACGATTCCGTTGTTATATCAACCATCCTTATCTTCGTTTTCCCTGTTTTTGGGTCGATGGTGTCTTTAAACGAGATGGGCACGAACTTTCCGTTCTGAACGGAGGCCATGTCGCCGGAATTTCCTTTAAGCAGATAGACTGCCGCGCTGTATCCGAGGTCGTTTGTGTATTCAATGTCGAAGGGGGTAGGGCTGACGGAGCGAAGCTCGTAGCCAAGGTCTTTGTCCACTATGGTGGTCGATAAGCCGAATTCCTTAAGACCGTTCTTTAATTCGTCTTTTAGCATTCCACCAAGATCGATCTCGGCAAGGCGTATGTGACCGTGGGCGTCGTACTCTATTTTCCCCATCTTCTTAAGTTCGTAAGGCGAAAGCCTTTCCGCAAGGCCTTCCGCCAGTATAGCAACGCCGTAATTCCTGCCCGAGGCCTTCCTTTTAATCATGGCGCCGATGAGTATATCAATAATATGTTGAAGCGATATTTCTTTTCTTGGAAATTCTTCCGGAATAATCGTTAGCGTTGCGCCGGAGGCCTTTCCGATACCCAGGGCAAGATGACCCGCTTTGCGGCCCATTGCCATAAGGAGATACCACCGGCTCGTGGTCTTTGCGTCGTTTATGATGCTTCTGGTAATAATCACCCCGAAATGCCGCGCGGAGGCGAAACCGAACGTCCTTATCCCGTAAGGGAGGCAGAGGTCGTTGTCGATTGTCTTGGGTATGTGTACGAAATGAATCTTTCCCTTTGATATCTTTTCGAGCTGTATGGCGGAAAAGCAGGTGTCGTCTCCGCCTATTGTTATCAAGGCGTCGACTTTCAGCTTTCTAAGCGATTTCAGTACGTTTTTGAGTTCTTCGGGCGTTTTTGAAGGGTTGGCTCGGGAGGTTCTCAGTATCGATCCGCCCTGATGGTGGATGTCGCTTACGTCGGGTATTTTGAATTCACTTACCTGGGAGATATCGCCTTTCATAATATGCTCGAAACCGTCGTAAACTCCCACCACGGATACGCCGGCGTTCATTAACTTTATGGCGGAGGCCCTTATCACGCTGTTTATGCCGGGCGCCGGCCCACCTCCGACCAGAATGGCGCATTTTTTTATCTTTTTCATTTGAATACTTTCAGTTTTTCTGATTATAACAATTAATAAGTGGAAGGATAAGCATAATTTGAACGATAATTAATATGGAACTTTGCAAAGATAAAACTCAAGTTTTTTCCGTAACTTTCCGATTTTAAGATAGTTGGTTTTGAAGCACTTAATAAGGTGAGTGAAGTGCCTTAAAAAACAAGCATTTTGCTTTAAATGGAGTTTTATGAAGATTTTCAGGGTTATCGGATTGGTCATTTCGGTTGCTATTTTGGCGGTTTCCTGCCAAAACAACCCATATTACGAATCTTCGACCGCCAACACGGTTCCGGAAAAGGTTCCCTCGCAGGCGGCTCAGCTTCAGGTTGAGGTTACGCCGCCGGCACAAATGGAACCGGTAAAGTTTGTCTCGACAGATGAGTTAAGGAAAGAAATCAAGGACTTGGCCGGCCAGATAAAGCGCAATTTGAGCGAATTCGATCTATCAGAAAATTCTGTCGTCGTTACGACTTTTGTCGATGTTAACTCGCTTTCGACTTCAAGCGCGTTCGGACGTTATATTACGGAGCAACTGATTTTCGAACTGCACAATTTCAAATATCACGTTTTCGAAATGCGACAGGCGGAAAAGATTGAAATAATCCACGAGAAGGGTGAATTCTACTTAACCAGGGCCGTGGGGAAACTTCTTAACACGTACAGGTCGGATGCCGTTATCGTAGGCACCTACTCGGTCCTCGATGGCGAGGTTACGGTTCATGCAAGAGCGCTGGAACATGATACTTCCAGAATAATCTCCGTTGCATTCATATCGCTGGAGTTCGACAAATTTCCAATGGTGGTCGGCCTTTTGAAGAATAGAAAAAGTGGAGCGGACAAGAAAGCGATCTACATAAAGAGGTTGGAGGATTAAGATGAGAAAACTGATTCCGATTTTTGCCGCGCTTGCCTTTTTGATTGCGTCAAGCGCAATAGCGGCCCCACCCGTAGGAAAAAGGTATGTTCCCACGAATGGAAACGGCAAGCAGACTGCACAAACAGCGCCGGAGCCGCTCATCGGCCCGACCTCCATATCATCCCACCCGGTTGGGGTTCCTCCTGTTTCTATAGCTCCCGCCAAAAACGCCAGGCAATTCTACGCGGACATGAAAAAACTGGCAAGCGGTTTATCCGCAAACCTTAAAGGTTTTGATCCTGAAAGCTCTACCGTTGTGGTAACCTCTTTCGTGCCTGTTGGCAACTATGAGAAAACGGAGCCTTTCGGCAGGCTGGCGGCGGATCAGATGATCTCGGCGCTGATGGCAAGCGGATTCAAGGTGCATGAGCTGAGAAAATCACCCCAGCTTCTTATGAAAGATGGAAAGGGCATCTTTTCCCTTTCCGATCATCTTGCCAATATAAATGAAATCGTGCAGACCGATCTAATACTTGCCGGAACTTACGCAATGGTTGGCGGAGAAATCCTGATAAACGCATACCTTTACAATGCCGCGGGCAGTCAGGTGGTCTCCAGTTCCACCGTGGCGATGGACACTTACGATAACGATTTTATAAGGCCGCTCCTTGAGCCGCTTATGAGCCATGAAAAAGAGTGGAGTTCTTCCGCTTCAAAAAACGCACGGGGACTTGCTATAAGGGAACCCGTAAGAGAAAAAACCGATTCTTCCTCCAAGGTGCTTTCGCTGAAACTGGACAAGGTTTCATTGGAGATCGTAAAAAACCTTAAAAGGAAGGGTTTGAAAAAGATTATCATTTCCACTTTCGTGGATGTTGACAGGTTTTATACGACCAACACTTTTGGAAGATTCATTACGGAGAGCCTGATGGACGGGATGTCCAGAAAAGGCTTCGATGTCATAGAGATAAGGGCGGCAAAGGAATTGATGGTACAGCCCAATATCGGCGAGATGGCTCTTACGCGGGACATAGACGAGATGATGGGTAAATACCAAGGGCAGGCGATGATCCTGGGCACATACAAAAGGGTAGGGGACACGGTCTTCGTACACACGCGCCTCATAGTTTCCGACAACCAGGAAATCGTATCCGTGGCCAGCATGGAGATGGCCGTAAAGGAAGACGATAAGTTCATGCAGGCAATGTTCGACAGGCAGTTGGACAGAACCGCGTTCCATGGAGATTCGGGGGGCGACGGAAATGAATAGCGCGCGGCTGCTTCTTATCCTTGTTGCTGTTGCTTCATTGGCTTCGGCGTGCGCCTTTACAAATGCGGCGGCGCCCGACATGGCACAGGCGAAACTTATGGACGACCGTTTCGGGACGCGCTACCTCGCTTCCGAAATATTTACGAATTTAAGGGTTCCTACCGTAAGAAACTACCCGATAATAGTTACGACTTTCGTCAATCTTAACGAGTTGGATGAAACCTCCGTTTTCGGAAGGATGATGGCGGAAAAGCTTTTGGATGAACTTAACAGAAAAGGATTCACCGTTGTTGAAATCAGAAGGGCACAGGACCTTTTCGTTAAAAAGGCGGTGGGTAAGTTTAAAGAGGTGGCGGGTGAATTCATACTCACGCGGGACACTTCGGAACTGGCCGAGCACACCGACGCTCGCGCCGTGCTTGCGGGAACGTACGTTGCCACCACCAAGGTGCTCATGATAAATGCGAGGCTTATGGACTTAAAAACTCCGCGGATACTGTCCTCGGTAAGCTATGAAGTTCGGATGACCCAAGAAATAGAAAGCCTGTTAACGGGAATTTCACCCTTTTAGCGGGGAGGAGGATAAATGAAACGTGTAATTTTGACGCTGATTATAACGGTTTTTTTCGTAATGCCGGTTACGGCGGGCGGGCCTGACATTACTAAAAGGTCGAGGATAATTAAACCCAAAACCTCCGTCGTTAAAAAACAGAAAATGATAGAACCGGTCACTGATGAAACGATAGCTGAAGAAACGATGGAAATGGCCACTCAGCCGTCGGATCGCGGAGTAAAGACGCCTGTAATGGAAAAGGGAGTGGTATACGCGCAAGCCGTACAAAAGCAAAAAGTGGTTTCCGTTCTCTTTGAATCTTCTCCGCCAACAGCGGAATTGATCGTAAACGGCCTTTACGTAGGCACCACGCCGGTTCAGATATCGCTTCACGAAGGGGTTCACTTTGTAAGAATGCTGCTTCCCGGGCACAAGATGTGGGAACGCCAGGTGAAAGCTTTTCAGGGACTGAGAGTTTTTTCCCAGCTTGAAGCCGTTCAGGAAGCTCCCCCGGCAACGACGACCCCCTAAACGAGGCGGCAATGATACCGGATAGAATTTAACAAATTATTACATTTCAGCCGCTTCGTTACTGTTTGCTCCAAAGTCCTATAACAAAATAGGACTATTAGAGCTATTCCAACCCCCTAATCACAGTAACTCTTTAAGATACAACCATATAGAAAGCTAGAATTTCCTTTAAAATCGCTTTTCCTCAAAATCATAGTTTCTAATCAACTGATTTTTTTGACAATAAAAAATAACCTTGACAGTACAAGATGTTGGGATGTATCGTTAGTCAAGCACTATATATGGTGTTTTGAAAGGTGTAGAATATAGATATAGATAGAAGCGTGGGTTTTTTTAATGGGGGATAGAGATGGCAACAGAGTTGAAAAATAGCAGACAACAAAATAGTGGAACATCTATCCAGCCTCAACTTGCCGAAAATGCCATTAAAGTCCTTGAAAGGCGTTATCTTGCCAAGGATGAGAATGGACACGTTGTTGAGTCGTCCACCCAGATGTTCAGGCGCGTGGCCAGAAACATAGCCCAGCCGGACTCCATTTACGATCCCTCCATCAACCTTTCCGAAACGGAAGAAGAGTTTTATCGGATGATGGCGTCGCTTGAGTTTATGCCTAATTCTCCGACACTTATGAACGCCGGGCGCGAGTTGCAGCAACTTTCCGCGTGCTTCGTTCTTCCGGTTGAAGATTCCATGGACTCGATTTTCAGCGCCGTAAAAGACACCGCGATGATTCACAAAAGCGGCGGCGGCACGGGATTTTCCTTTTCGCGTCTCAGGCCCGCCGGCAGCCGGGTAAACTCAACCAACGGCGTATCGTCGGGGCCGGTATCGTTCATGCGCGTATTCGATGCCGCAACGGAATCCGTCAAGCAGGGCGGCACTAGGCGCGGCGCGAACATGGGCATACTCCGCGTCGATCACCCGGACATATTGGAATTCATAAATAGCAAGTCGGAAGGAACAGTCTTCAACAACTTCAACATATCCGTCACTCTCACAGGCAAATTCATGTCTGCTGTGGAGGAGAAGGGGGACTACGATCTTATCGATCCGCATTCAAAAAAGGCCTGCGGCGCTCTTAACGCCAGGAAGGTGATGGACACCATAGTAAAAAATGCGTGGAAGAACGGCGACCCCGGAATAATATTTATCGACAGAATAAACAGGGACAACCCGACCCCGCACATCGGCGAGATTGAAAGCACAAACCCGTGCGGCGAACAGCCCCTATTGCCTTACGAATCGTGTAACCTCGGTTCGATCAACCTTACTAAGTTTGTAAAGGACAGAACGATAGATTACGCGGGGCTTAAAACCCTTATTAATTCCTCCGTGCATTTTCTCGACAACGTGATCGATATGAACAAGTACCCTTTAAAAAAGATCGAGGAAATGACGAAAGCAAACCGCAAGATCGGCCTAGGCGTCATGGGCTTTGCGGACATGCTTATTCTCCTCGGAATACCGTACAACTCCGAAGAAGCGGTAAGGACGGCCGAGGAACTTATGAAGTTCATCGACACAGAATCCAAAAATGCTTCCGCCGGACTTGCGGAAAGGAGAGGAGCGTTTCCTAATTTCGCGGGAAGCGTTTACGATAAGCCCGGCGGAAGGAAAATGCGTAACGCAACGACGACGACGATTGCGCCCACCGGCACGATCTCCATAATTTGCAGTACGTCTTCGGGCATAGAGCCGGTATTCGCGGTATCGTACATCCGCAACGTGATGGACAACGATCAACTGGTGGAAGTCCACCCGATATTCGAAAGGGTGGCAAGGGAAGGCGGCTTCCATTCGCCCGACTTGATGAAGGAAATCGCGCATCACGGCTCGCTTAAGGGGATGGAGGGGGTTCCCGCGGATACGGCCAACCTCTTCGTAACATCGCACGACATCACGCCCGAATGGCACTTGCGGATGCAGGCGGCATTCCAGAAAGGCACGGACAACGCGGTAAGCAAGACAATCAACTTTTCCAACGACGCCACGAAGAGCGACGTGGAAAAAGCCTACATGCTGGCATACCACCTGGACTGCAAGGGCGTAACGATTTACAGGGACGGTTCGCGCGACGGCCAGGTATTATCGACAGGCTCCACCAGGTCGAACGAAAAGGGAGTGGACGAAAAACCAAAAAAACTCATCCACCCAAAACCGCGCCCGAGCGTTACACGCGGCTATACGCAGAGGATCGCCACGGGTTGCGGCAACCTCTACGTAACGATTAATGAAGACGAAGACGGCAGCCCGTTTGAGTTGTTCACCTCTATTGGGAAAGCTGGCGGATGCGCCGCCTCGCAAACCGAAACGATAGGGAGGATAGTCTCGCTTGCGCTCAGGTCGCATGTGGACATTAACGACGTTGTAAAACAGCTTATCGGCATCTCTTGCCACCAGCCGGTGTGGGAAAACGGCGGCAGGATCCTTAGCTGCGCGGACGCCATCGGCAAGGCGCTGGGACGCTACGCGCGCGGCGAGATGGAGGAAGAGGCGAAAAAGGATAACGGCGGCAACGGAAAAGGGAACGGCGGTAAAAATAAACCGGATTCAACCTCTGCGGTAATCGATCCGCCGAAAGCCGAATTCAAAAATATGATGAGTATCGGTGCGTGCCCCGACTGCGGCGGCTCGCTGGAATTCCAGGAAGGATGCCTCCTTTGCCGCTCGTGCGGCTATTCCAAGTGTGATTGATAAGCCCCTTATGTGGAAATAGTTTTAAACGTTGATCACGCGGGAGGTTGAACAAATGAATGTTGAAAATTCGATCAAGATAAAGTTACCCAAGAAAAAACGGATAGCAGCTACGAACAATTGCTTGTGCATTTTCTACTGAACTTGGCATGATTCAAGTATTGGGGATCGGTAAAATGGGGTCATCTGGAAAATGTCGGCTTACACAGAGAGGCGGTGGTTTTTCAATCGCAAAAGAGGCCTTTGCGCCGCAATCGGATTATTGGGTTGTAATTTAAAAACGGCTTGGATTATAATTTTGTTCGTTTACAGTCCCGCTACAGGGAAACAGGATTTTTTATAAAAGAAGATACCATAAAACAGTTTAATCTAGCTTCCGGTTTTCTTTTGGTCTTCGTATTTTCTTCCGTTACGGGGCTTTTTGCCTATCCGTCGATCGGTTCAGGCCCGGCCGGGCACGAGATTTTGCGAAAAGCGGTTCAGCCGGACATCGGTCTCGAACGCGAACTCGAACCCTTCGATAAACATCTTGCAACCGTTCCTTTAATAGTGGAAAGCTCTGCCGGCTCCATTTTTAACGGGCTGGAAGATAAAAAAGGCGATACCGCCCCGTTGCTTGCCATGAACGACCATATTCAAACCATACCCCGGCAAGCCAAAGCGGACGCGGCCGCCGAAACGGGCGAAAAAGAACAGGGCGACGACGACGATTTCGATAACGGCTTCGAGGAGGAGTTCGGGGAGCCGTCTAAATTACAGGTAAGCGATCCTTTAAGTGGGTATAATCGGGTCATGACTGCGGTAAACGATAAATTCTATTTTTGGCTGCTAAAACCGGTTGCGTCCGGGTACGGCCACGTGGTTCCCGAAAAGGTGCGCATGGCCGTCTCACGTTTTTTTAGAAACCTCCTTTTCCCCATGAGGTTTATCAACAACGTTTTACAGTTGAAAATTAATAACGCGGGGGAAGAAGCGCTAAGGTTCGGCCTTAATTCAACGGTCGGGATACTGGGCCTGTGGGACCCGGCGAAGAGTATGCACAACATCGAGGCGCACCCCGAAGATTTCGGCCAGACGATGGGACATTACGGCATCGGCAGCGGCTTTCACATCGTGTGGCCGATATTCGGACCGTCGAACTTGCGCGATACGCTGGGCATGGCGGCGGATTATTACGTCGACCCAATCGGTTACGCTCCCGGCTATTTGTTCGACAAGCCCGAGAATGTCGACAACACCATTAAATGGTCCATCAGTGGCTTTGGATTCATTAACGAAACCTCTCTCCACATAGGCGAATACGAAAGCCTTAAGAAAGACGCCATAGACCTTTACCCGTTCCTGAGGGACGCCTACGAACAGAATCGTAACAGGAAAATCAAGGAATGACACCAAGGATTCTGCTTTTATCCGCAATTTTAGCGCTAAGCGTTTTACGTCCCGCCGCGGCAGACGACCCGGCCGACATCAAAAACCTGCTGAAAGGAAAGATAGATATAGTCGTCCAGCTCATGCAGGAAAAAAATATCGACAAAAAGAAAAGGAATGAAAAGATCCTCGAAACGATTTCGCCGATATTCGATTTTCCAAGAATGGCGAAGCTTAGCCTCGGGAAAAAGCACTGGACCGGCATCAGCGGGGAAAAGCGCAAGGAGTTCTCCGACCTGTTTGTCAAACGGCTAAAGGAATCCTACCTGGAAAAGCTGGAACTCTACTCCGATGAAGAGGTCGTCGTGGAAGAAGCCAAGCGTGTAAAAAGCCGTATCCATATAATAACCAATCTCGTTTCCAAGGACGATAAAAAGGAAATGGTTTACAAGTTCTACAAATCAAAACAAGACTGGAAAATATACGATGTCGTGATGCTGGGCGTAAGCATCGTCCAGACGTACCGCTCCCAGTTCGACGGCGTGTTGAAAAAGGGAACATTCGACGACCTCCTGCGGAAACTGGAAAAATCCGGAGAGTTTTCCGTTCCAACCGTTACGAAAACGGGGAATTAACAAACCGTCCGGCATGCTTAGGCGATTTTACGACAGGGTGATCCTAGAATACCCCAAAGCCGTACTCCTTTTTACGGTGGTTTTCATCGCCTTCCTCGGCTATCACGCGACAAAGCTTGAAATCGATGCCTCCACGGATACTCTTATCCTTGAAGACGACATGGACCTGCGCTACACGCGCAGTGTAGGTGCCCGCTACAAAACTCCGCCGATTTTGATTATTACGTACACGCCAAACGATTATCTTCTCTCGGACAAGACGCTAAACAACATCCGCAATCTTAATAAAGACCTGGAAAGCCTCGAACTGGTTGACTCGGTTACATCGATCCTTAATGTTCCGCTTTTGGAAAGCCCGCCGAAACCGGTAAAGGAGATGTTGAAAGATATCCCTACCCTCGAAACGCCCGGCATCGACAAGAAGCTGGCCGAGGCGGAATTCCTCCACAACCCCATCTACCCGAACATGCTGGTAAGCATCGACTTCAAGACGACGGGACTGCAGGTGGAGCTTAAAGAGGACACGGTCTACAATAATCTCGTCAACCGCCGTTACGGCCTGCGCCAGCTAGAAAAGGACGGCAAAATAACGCCCGAAGAACGCCGGGAACTGAAAAAAGTCCAACTCGACTTCAAAAAGCACCGCGACATGATGCGCGTAAAGCGACACAATACCATCCTTGAAATCCGCGCCATCATGGACAAGTACCGCGGCGATGCAGACCTCTTTTTGGGCGGCGTCAGCATGATAAGCGACGACATAATCACATATTTAAAGAACGATCTTAGAACCTTCGGGGTTGGCGTTCTTGTCTTTCTCATCATCACCCTTTGGATAATCTTCCGCCAGTTGCGATGGATCTTGATTCCCCTTTTGACATGCGCCTTTTCGGTTACGGCCACGACCGGTTTTTTGGGAATGTTCGGATGGGAGGTAACCGTTATCTCTTCGAACTTCATTTCGCTGCAGCTGATAATTACGATGGCGATTACAATCCATTTAATTGTAAGGTACCGCGAGCTTATACTTAAAAATCCCGACCAAGGCCAGCGCGAACTGGTGCTGAATACGGTCATGCTGATGGCCAAGCCTTGCCTGTTCATGGCCTTGACAACCATGGCGGGTTTTAGCTCGCTTTTATTGAGCGACATGCTGCCGGTGAACAACTTCGGCTGGATGATGGCCGTTGGGATAGGCGTATCGCTTATACTTACTTTTTTAATCTTCCCCACCGTTCTGGTTCAGATGGAGAAGATCACCCCAAACACAAGTTTCGAAAGGCATTTCAGGCTGACGGAAAAACTGGCCGACATTACGAAAAACTACCGGAACCCTATATTGCTGATAAGCGTCGTCGTTTTGGTATTCAGCGTCGCCGGAATATCTAAGCTGGAGGTTGAAAACAGCTTCATCGATTACTTCAAGGAAACTACCGAGATATACCAGGGCATGAAGATAATCGACAGGCAGCTCGGCGGGACTACGCCTTTGGATATAATCCTGGACTTCGGGGAAACCGAAGAGGCGCCACAGCCGAAGCAGGCCGATTCAAAAACGCAATCAAAGGAAGAGGACGAGTTTGACGAATTTGAGGAGGAGTTCGAAAAAGACAAGCACAGCAAACAATACTGGTTTACCTCCGACAAGATGGAAATAGTCGAAAAGATACATGACTACCTCGACAACATTCCCGAAACGGGCAAAGTGCTGTCGCTGGGCACGATGCTGAAAATAGGAAAAACGCTTAATGACGGGAAACCGCTGGACAACTTCCAACTGGCCCTTATATATAACGAACTTCCCGAACAGTTCAGGAAAATCGTTATCGACCCCTACGTTTCCATAGAGGACAACCAGGTGCGCTTTGCCGTGCGCGTGCGCGACTCCAACCCGAACCTTAAAAGAAACGAGCTGCTGAAAAAGATAAGGCGCGACTTGAACAACGATATGGGGATTGAAAAGGGAAAAGTCCGCCTGACCGGGCTGATGGTGCTCTACAACAATATGCTCCAGAGCCTTTTCGATTCGCAGATCGTCACGCTGGGCGCCGTCGTGGCCGCCTTGTTGATCATGTTTCTTATCCTTTTCCGTTCACTGAAAATCGCCCTTATCGCCATTGTCCCCAACCTCCTTTCGGTAAGCGTCGTTTTGGGTTTCATGGGTTGGGTGGGGATACCGCTAGACATGATGACCATCACCATCGCGTCCATCAGCGTGGGGATAGCCGTCGATAATACCATTCACTACATCCACAGATTCAGGATCGAATTCGTAAAAGACCGCGACTACACGGCCACCATGTACCGGTGCCACGGCAGCATAGGCTACGCCATGTACTACACTTCCGTTACCATCATCATCGGCTTTTCAATCCTTGTTATTTCCAACTTCATCCCCACTATCTACTTCGGCATGCTTACCAGCCTTGCCATGGCCATAGCGCTGATCGCGGCCCTTACCCTTTTGCCGCAACTCGTAATCTTTTTAAAGCCGCTGGGAAACGAAAGGGTTGCGCAGTAGAAGAACGTTGCAGAGTATAAACCTAATGTTTCACCAAAAGCATTTACAGTTTTTGTAAAGACAAATCCTGACTTTCGCACATAGTTATATTCCTGTGGAATCCGTTGCAATCCCACCCGCACGAGCCGGACATCCATGCTCTTCAAAGGACCGCCACCGTTTATAAAATAGTCCTTGCGTACGACAGGTCGACCGCCTGATATCCTAAGCCGATATGTTCGACGCCACCTAAAGGTGACAGGCAGGCGAGGCCTGTCGAATGAGCCCTGCGCTACTCCTTCCCACTTAACTGCTTCGCCGCGCTATTCCATGAAGCGTTCATCCACGGCTAAAGCTGTGTCTTTCAGCTTAGGGGGGCAAAATCAGGTAAATTTTTAAAAATTAAGCATTTAAGGTATAATGTCGGGCAGTAGGAGAAAAGTCGATTGAAAATGGGCATAGTTGTGCCCACTTAAAGGCATTTTTAGATATGCTATTTTATATATCTGTAATTAAAGGTGTTGGGGGTAAACTATATCGGGTTTTATCCGATAAGGTGATATTGGTATGAGCGATAAAAGAGTTATTTCATTCAACGAACTGCTTGCAAAGGTCAGGTACATACCTTTCCTGCGCTCCCTGAAAAGAACCGACATCGAGTATATCTACGAGAATGCCGAATTTTACGAAATGCCCAGCCAAACCACCATAATCAAGCAGTCAGAGGCGGGTGCTTCGGTTTTCCTGCTTTTTTCGGGCAGGGCCGCCGCGGAGCGCAACGATAAAAATAACGTAAAACGATATCTAGCAAAATTCAAGGAAGGTGAATTTTTTGGCGAAGGCGCATTTTTCCGAGACGGCATAAGGAGCGCTTCCATAATTTTAACGACGCGCTCGAAGCTGATCGAATTTAAAACGCCGTTGCTGAAGAAACTGCTCAACAAATATTCGGACCTTTACGAACTCCTTTACAAAACATACGTCGAGCGCTCATTGGACCTTAAATCGCAGATTCAAAAATCTATCGAAATGTTAAGGAAGGACCCGCGGATAACCATTGATGGCGACGTGAAATTCCAGATTGGCGGTAAAAGCGGCACGAACAAAAAAGTCGACTTCGGCTTCCTTAAAGACCTATCGATGGGAGGGTGCAGGATTGAAACCGACGGAGCGATTTTCAGGGATCAAAGCGGCGGTTTTATCGGCCGGAAGATACCGGTAAAAATAAACCTTTCCGGAGACCGGGGCACGATAGAAGCAATTGGAAAGATAGCTTGGTGCGAACAGGCTTCCGGGATAGACGTATTCGGATACAGGTACTATTTCGGCATAAACTTCGTAAAGCTTTCAAAGACAAGTGGCGAAACCCTTAAGGAGGTTTGCAGCTCGAAACGCTTTATGGCTCGGCAGGAGGTCGCGGACTAGAATGCCTAACATATATGCCGTTGCAGGCGGAAAAGGTGGAGTAGGCAAAAGCGTCGTTTCCATCTTGTTAAGCCAGGCCTTTTCCTATGACGGCAAAAGCACGGTCCTGGTGGACGCGGATCTGGGCGGAGCGAATCTTCACACGTTGCTGGGGATTAACTACCCCAGGGCAAGCCTTATTGATTTCCTTACAAAGCGCGTAAAGTCGATTGACGACGTTCTCTTACTTACAAAGGATAAGAATATCCGCATGATAAGCGGAGCGGGGGAGATTTTGGGAACGGCCAACCTTAAATGGAGCGTAAGGCAAAAACTTGTGCGCAATATGAAAACGCTTAGCGCGGACAACGTCATAATGGATCTGGGGGCGGGGGCTTCGTATAATGTAATAGATTTTTTTCTGGCCGTGGAAAACCACATCATGGTGGTATCTCCCGAACCCACCGCACTGCAAAACGCTTATATGTTCCTGAAGTCCTGCATACAGAGGCTTCTCTATCTTAAGTTCTACAAATTCGTATCAATCAGGAAACATCTTAACCGCTTTATGTTCTCGGGAAATAAACACGCCATAACCACCGTGCATGAACTGATCGAGCGCGTCGAACCCAGAAGCGCAAAACTCAGCCGCGCAATCGAGAAAGAGATAAGGAATTTCAAGCCGCACCTCATAGTCAATATGGTCGACGAACAGTCCGAATCCCTTAAATACCATGCGGCCATAAAGACGACCGCTAAAAAGTATCTCAACATGGATATACGACTCATCGGAACGGTTTACAGAAACCCCCAAGTAGTAGAAACAATTAAAAGCAACAGATCGCTTCTGGAAATAAAGCCGGGGGTTAACAACTATCCGCTTACAAAAATCAAATCCGCCCTGTATAAAGAACTGGCAGCTTACTGACGGTTCCTTCCCATTAAAAAATCGCTTAAAGTATCATCGGCCGTAAATTAAAAAGTGTTTAAATTTGAACTCCTTGCCGCGGATAAAAAAGCGCGTAAGGGAAAACTTGTTACCCCGCATGGCGAGGTCGATACCCCCGCTTTCATACCTGTCGGAACGCAGGCAGCCGTAAAGACCCTTTCGCCGGAAGACATCGTGTCCACCGGCGCACAAATAATACTGAGCAACACATACCATCTATACCTCAGGCCGGGGCACGAGCTGGTTGAAAAGATGGGAGGGCTTCACAAGTTCATGAACTGGAACGGGCCGATCCTTACCGATAGCGGCGGGTTTCAGGTATTTTCCCTAAAAGGGCTTACGAAGATAAGCGATAACGGGGTCGAGTTCCAAAGCCACATCGACGGAAGCAAACACTTTCTAACGCCCGAGCTTGCAACGGAAATTCAACAGGCGCTGGGAGCCGACATAATTATGTGTTTTGATGAGCCCCCTCCGTATCCTTCTACAAGGGATCACCTGTTAAAGGCGCTTGAACGCACAACCCTTTGGGCCGAAAAATGCCGGAAGACCAAAACGAGGGAAGACCAGGCGATTTTCGGAATTGTGCAGGGCGGCATGGAGCCGGATTTAAGGGAAACTTCCGCAAGGGAATTGGCGCGCATCGGCTTCGACGGTTACGCCATAGGTGGTCTTAGCGTGGGAGAATCGACAACGCTTATGCTCGAAATGACGGAACTGACCGCGGGCTTCCTACCGGAAAGCAAGCCCCGCTATCTGATGGGTGTGGGGACGCCCGAAGATATCGTACAAGCCGTCGCAAGGGGAGTGGATATGTTCGATTGCGTAATGCCGACAAGGAACGCGCGAAACGGCTCCCTTTTCACGTCCCGGGGGAAGATTAACATCAAAAACGCCGCTTTTGCAGATGATCCACGGCCTCTGGACAATGAATGCCCGTGCGTCACATGTAAAAGCTATTCACGCGCTTACCTCAGGCATTTGTTCGTCTCGGGCGAGTTATTGGCGTTCAGGCTGAACACGATACACAACGTAACCTTCTACCAGCGATTGATGGATAGAATAAGGAACGAAATCGAAAAAGGAAGTTTCTCGGAATTTGCGTTTGAGTTTGCAAAACAATCCGGCCAAAGCGCGGGATAAATTTCCCGTTCCATCCTCGCTGACGGGTGTATGCTTCTAATATGAAAAGGAGACTGCTTCTTGCGGTAGTCATCTTTTTTAACATCGTCATTTACGGATGCGGACTGCTTTTACCGACGGACGGCGGCAACTCATGCGGAGTGCCCTCCCAAAACGCATACCTCTACAGCTTAATGAAACACTCGTACCTGTGGAACACACAAGTACCCGACGTCGATTACCTTGCTTGGCCTTCACCCGAAGAGCTTTTAAAGGAACTTATCTACTCGCCCGTTGATAAATGGAGTACCATCACGTCTGCCGCGACATATGATTCCAGGTTCATAAGGGGGGAATACACGGGCTACGGTTTTATCTATGAGTTACAGACCGATGCGCTAGAGATAAAACTTGTTTACAAGTCGTCGCCCGCCGAGGTCGCTGGGCTCGCCAGGGGAGAGAAAATAACCGCGATAAACGGGGAGAGCGTTTTAGATATCATCTCCCAAGACAAGGTTTCCGATGTGCTTTCACAGGGAGATGCCGCCTCGTTTGAAATAATTGGTAAAGACGGATCATTAAGGACAATATTAATAAACAAGGGAACCGTAAACGCCAGCGGCGTACAACTTGGAAAGGTTATTCAACTTTCGTCGGGTAAAAAGGTGGGTTACCTGCTGTTCCAAAACTTTACGGAGGCGGCTTACGATGATTTGTTGAACGCCTTTGCCCTTTTTGAGACCGAGCAAATAGAGGAACTTGTTGTTGACATTCGTTACAACGGGGGAGGGACGGTTCGTTCCGCAAATTACCTTGCCGGCCTTATTGCGGGAAGCTCTGCCGCGGGGAAGTTGTTCGTGCAGCTTTCCTATAACGAACTCAATACCGAACTGAACACTGAATACATCCTTCCCGATACAGGGATAAACATATCCCTGAACCGCGTATTTGTAATAACGACTTCAAGCACCTGTTCGTCAAGCGAAGCCCTTATCAAAGGGCTTTCTCCACACGTGAACGTGGTGCAGATAGGTTCTTCCACGTGCGGTAAGCCGGTAGGTTTCCGCAGGTATAATTACTGCGAAAAGGTTTTCCTGCCCGTTGCCTTCAGGTTCGTAAACGAAGACGGAGAAAAGGACTGGTTCGACGGTATCCAGCCTTTATGCGGCGCCGATGACGACCTGGCGAATGAATTGGGAGATTCCAACGAAGGAATGCTTGCCGCGACATTCGATTACGCGGAGTCGGGCACATGCCGGACGCCTAAAATTTCAAAAGGCCGCGCTCATACACCCAATTTCAACAATTATTCGTCTTTTTAAATAACTACTATACATAATTGCTCTTTCAGTTTACCGTTGCTGGCTAATCACGTATTATTTATCAGTGCTTTACAGGTTCCATAGAACTGGCACATTAAATGTAATAACAACACCGTATGAATGAGATTAACAGAGTCTGTTCCGTTGATAGTTGAAGGTTTAGAAAGGGTGGGGGTTCATCCTGTCGACTCGTATAGTATCGGGTTGGCAAATAAGCATTTATTAAAAACAACGGGTGAACCCAAAATACTTTAAGAAATATTTTGAAAAAATGTGGACCAAACTATGACAAAAAAAAATGAATGATATTTTCCGGCGACTCTGGTACACTTAAATCAATAAATCAGAAAGAGTTAGGATAATTAAGAAGCGAGTAAACGATGTGTAAGTTCCTGTTGGGAGTCATCTGAAAATATGTGTTCACTCTCTTTAGTTACTTCAGGAAGGGCTTTCAGTTTATCCGCGCAAGCATCTGTAATTAAAAGTGTTATTCATAAACAATGCTACTCAGGAGGGTAAAAAATGAGACCAAGGACTACTAAACTTTTCTTATATTTGGCGCTTTTAGCCGTATTTGCCATTTTACCGGCATGCGGTGGCGGTAGCAGCAGCAGCAGCGGCGACACCGGCACGACAGGAACCTCCGATACCACATCCACCGGCGATACTGTCGTCGATACGGGTATTACGGAAACCGACGACGGCAAGGTCAGCAACGCGGCCGACACCGATGAAGGCGGAGATGCAACTGTGTCATTGACGGTTGGTGAAAGAGTAAGTGTTGTTTCCACTACCGCAACTTCCGGAAAGGCGTCAAAACCCCTTCCGCTTGATTTCACGGCATTGCGCGCGGCAACCGCCCTCTTGTCTACTTCCGATTACAACACCACCGAAACATTTAATTACGTTGAAGAGCGTTCGGGTGAAGTTCTAAGCACCGTTGACATGATTCTCTGCTTCATGGCCGCAACAGGTTACGACGACATGCTAAACGAGGGCCCGTACAAGGCGCAGATCGATATGGATAAATGCGAATCGGATAGGGACAGCGCATCTTCAGCCGGAGAGAGTTCGCAAAACCAATCTTCCGGTTCGAATGCGGCCAGTTATGCGTACGCAACCGTAATCTCATACAGAGCCGATGATGAAGCTACAACTCCTCAGATCGTCCGCTTCTGGTTGCACGAACCGGAGCAACAAGATGATATGTTCACGATGCCTGCCCAACTTATCAAAGGCAGGATTGTTATCACGGAAGCCAGAAGCGATATCAACCCGCTGGGACTCTTCACCATGTATTATCATATAAACCCCGAAGACGGCGAATTCGAGCTCAACAAAGGCGTCCTAAGGTCCAATGAAACCGACGACGGCGAGGTACTCCTTCAGTTCGTGGACGC
>SDBV01001733.1_pt1 | contig 32644 bp, 23 predicted proteins | sample 2277081 | NCBI WGS metagenome assembly SDBV01 (sample SAMN10402039, study PRJNA504765) | marine sediment metagenome | isolation source: marine sediment core GS10_PC15, 223 cmbsf | place: Arctic Ocean: Southern Knipovich Ridge | collected 2010 | reverse complement strand
CGACGGCGCCTCGAATCTCTTGGAGTATTTCTATGGGAGCGATCCGAATGACGGCGAATCATTGCCGCTACCCTCAGCGTTTTCAGACTTAAACATTGACGGAGCAATAGATGCCACGGACGTGCAACTTGTCATCAATGGCGTTCTTGGCATTCAGGGAAGTGCAAACTGCGACGTCAGCGGCGACGGTAAGGTAAATGCCGTCGATGTCCAAATTGTGATAAACAACGCTTTGGGCATGTAACAGGCACTGCGCATCAACAACTTCTTCTGTCTCGGTGTCACATATGGCTTGGAGCTCTTACACTCTGAGTTATCATCTGTCTTTTCCCTGTGTGTCCTGACGCCGTTCGAAGTGTGACGTTCCCGTGACAAGAACAAACGACACCCTTCTGACGCTCAAGGTATGTTTCTGAGAAAACAATATTCTCTACCCACATCTGTTGCAAACTGGACACTTTTGCTGATTAGCGAGTTAAGCAAACTAGAAAGTAGACCTGCACACGCATCGCTGAATAAAAAAGCTTCATTTACTTTGCCGAACTTTTCGAAACTTTTTTCGCAATATAAAGAAAAAACTGCACGCAACAACAGAAAAAAAATAAAAATATTTTTTTTCTTCCTTTCAATCTTGAGAGGTTCCTTAAAATAAATCATGAGCGAGTGACGCGCAAGAGGGAAAAGTCTATTGAAATTATCTACGTGGGTCTTCGTACTTCTTGTTTCGTACGCAATTTATCAGACACGAACGTTCTCACGGCCGACCCTAAGAGCACCCACATAGCTTGCTATATACACCCCTCCTGATTTTCGTCCGCTGAGAGCACTTTTGCCCTTACAGATATGCGTAGATCACCAGCCCCCTCACCAAAAAACCGATTTTAATGGACTTTTTGACACTTATCACATAAAGATACTGCTAAGCTAGCAGGGGGCACAGCTAGTCGACTCTATCCTTATGTTCAAACGAATTACACACTTTTCTGAGTCTTGGCCCTAAAAAAAATGACAAGAGTTATCCCTGTCCCCCCTTCCCTGTTTTTAGCAGTTTTATCGGCTGTGAAAAAAATAGGAAAAAAGTTCCATCTACATATTGTATAATGGGGCCGATTGTGCTACAATATGTAGAAATGGTTTTAGTGACAACCCGAAAAAAGACAAGGAGAGACGCTATGGCCGTAGCAAAGAAGAAGGCTAAACCTAAGAAAAAAGCAGTAGCAAAGAAAAAGACCGTAAAGAAGAAGGTAGCGAAGAAGAAGGCAGTGGCGAAGAAGAAAGTAGCGAAGAAGAAGCCCGCCAAGAAAAAAGCAGCGGCGAAGAAGAAAGTAGCGAAGAAGCCCGCCAAGAAGAAGGCAGTGGCGAAGAAGAAGCCCGCCAAGAAAAAAGCAGCGGCAAAGAAGAAAGTAGCGAAAAAGAAGCCCGCTAAGAAAAAAGCAGCCGCGAAGAAGAAAGTAGCGAAAAAAAAGCCCGCTAAGAAAAAAGCGGCGGCGAAGAAGAAAAAGAAATAAGAGCGGCACTCAGTATTAAAGACGCTGCCTCACTTTATGGTGGGTCGGCGTCTTTCTTTATATGTAGGACCCCGATAAAGTCAGCCGACTTGGCTTTCTACTCGCCACTGATCCCGGCAATTCTCGATCCTTCCGCCTGTCCTGCTTATCTTTGCCGCAACACGCGTCGTATGGTCCGCGTTAGTTTTTCACCAGACACCGGTTTTCTCAAGAATTCGTCGGCCCCGTTTTCAAGAAGTTTTTGTGCGGAGTCGTCCAAATCGTACCCGGTTATCAGTATGACCTTGAGTTCCTTTCTTATGTCCTTAATAAGGGGGAGGGCCTCCTCTGCATTCATGGAAGGCATAACCATATCGAGGAGCACCAAATCAACAGACTCACCCATGTCGCGCAATTGCTCCAACGCGTCCTTTGGATCATTGGCCAGATGCACTTTGTACCCGTAGTGCCTGAGCAGCATTCCCGTTGATTTCAGCACCATCTCTTCGTCGTCAACAATCAGTATCGTCTCTGTTCCGGTCAAGACTTCGGACTCGACACTCTGGTCCTCGCTTTCGTGAAGCTCAACGGCAGGGAAATACAACTTAAAAATAGTTCCCTCATCTGGCTTCGTATCCAGTTGTATGTAACCGCCATGGTTTTTCACGATGCCGTAAACGGCCGAAAGACCAAGCCCACGCCCAAGGAATTTGGTCGTATAGAAGGGCTCGAAAACCCGTTCGGCAACCTCTGGTTCCATCCCGCACCCAGTGTCCTGGATCGAAATAACCACGTAAGTTCCGGCCTTCAAACCCGGACTGCCCGAAGATTCTTCCTTATCGACATCCTCCGTCAAAGTACAAATGCTAACAGTTCCCTCATCCTCTATCGCTTCAAAAGCGTTGGTTAAGAGCGCAAGCAGCGCAAGACTCAACTGTGTAGCGTCGGCCTCGATCCCATACACGGAGTCATCGAGGAGCTTATCAACATTTACTCCGCCAGGAACATTCAGCTCCTGATACAGAAGCATATCTTCAATGACGCGGTTCGGATCAAGAAGCGCGGGCTTATACTTCCCCCCCCTTGCAAAAGCGAGCATTTGGTGCGCCAAATCACCGGCCTCAGCGGCAGTGTTTTCTATCTCCTTCAGAAAAGCTTGATTAGGATCATCCTCCCCTGCCACGGCCAGCATATACCCGGTATTGCCAAGAATTGTTGTCATAAGGTTGTTGAACTTGTGCGCAATGCCTCCGGCCAAAGTCTCGGTGACTTCCATTCTCGAAGCCATCTCCATTGCCTTCTCCGTACGCCTTTTTTCAGTGGCATCCGTAAGGAAAACCATAGTGGCCGGCTCACCATTCCAGTTTATAATAACGGGATTTATCGTACACCACAATGCTTCTCCCCCTTTCTTCAAAACTCTCAAATCATAAGACTTGGGAACGTCCTGACCACCCAGACGCATGCCCAGATTGCTCAGGACCATTTGCTGGTCGTCAGGATGAATGCTGTCTATAAACTGACGCTTCTCAAGTTCTTCCCCTGTATATCCAAGAATTCTATAAGTGACCGCATTGAAAAACACGGCCTTTCCGTTCTGTATTACAATTATCCCCTGCTTGGCGTTTTCGACAACATTTCTATACTTCTCCTCTGACTCACGCAATGCCTCCTCAGCGCGCGTTCGCGATGCGATTTCCTCAGCCGCCACAATTGCATTGGCAACGTTTTCGGCAAACAGCGCCAGATAGGCCATGTCCTGCTCGGTGATCGGACGCTGAGTTTTTCCGTTATTAACCGATATGAATCCCAACACACGATCAGGACTACGTAGCGCCACCCGGCCAACGCACTCAATGTCCTTCATCATTTCTTTCTGATATTTCGTTGCCCATTCAAGGTTAAACTGTTTCTGTGAATCGAGTATGCAGTATCTTTTCCGGCCGCTGATGAATTCCCATGACTCCAGAATGCTCTGGGCTGGAATTGTATGGCCGTGTTCGTCCACGGTATTACCATCGGTATCAGTCCCAAAAGTCCCTATAAAAGTCTTGCCGCCATCCTGTAGAAGCCACAACCCAGCACGATCAAAGTCCAACCTGTCCCTAACACATTCAACCGCGCATCGGCATATGTCATCGACACTTTTCTCCGCATTTGTTATCCAGATAGCTTCAAGAATATCGGCTAACCTTTTGCTGTCAATCTTTTCCCTATCGAGCGCCTCGGCAAGCGCCTCGCCCGACCGGCGCAGTTCTTCTTTAGCGGCCACTCGCTGTATGGCAATTGCCAGATGCTCCGCCGCCCTTTCCAAAACCTTCACCTTCTCTATAGGAACCATGTTCTTTTCGGGATCAGCGATCTGCAATAATCCGTAAATGTTCTGATCTGCCCCAAACGGAATCAATGCGAGAGAACTGAAACCCGCTCGATGACACGCCCCCCTGTATTTTCTTTTTTTGTTCTCAGCAACATAACGCTCCACATCGTTGGAATAAAACGAACCTTGCCCGGTAAAATGCGGCAGCTTCGGATCCACCTCGCCTTGGATTACGTTTATGCAAAGACACCTATGCTTATGAATGCAAAGGTTGTTTTCCAGAGAATGAAATTCCTCAGTGAAGCCCGTATAGGCATGGTAAGGTATGTTGCCGTCCTTGTCCAGAATGCGGATTCCGATTGCGTCGCAACCCATAAAACCCTCCACATAGCAGACAAGCTCATCAAGCAGGGGGGTCATTTCCGTATTGCGATTTGCCACCTCAAGAAAGCTGTGAGAAAGTTGTTGCGCTTCCTCGGCGCGTTTTCTTTCGGATATGTCGCGCAGAGTGCCTATGAAAGCTGTCGTCTCACCCTTGTCATTCCTCAACAATGAATAATCCATCATTGTTGGAAACTCCGTCCCATCGCTACGAACGTGCCAAATCTCGCCGGAAAACTTACCCGTTTCAATAAGCTGCTTATTTGCCATTTCGACATGTTTCATCTGTTCGGGCGTGTGCAAGACACGAAAATGCTTTCCCGTCAACTCCTTCGGCGAGTAGCCGTGGGCAGCGGCGCAAGAGCCGTTGACAAACAGAAGCTTGCCGTTCAAGTCAGTGACCAACATACCCTCGACAGTCTGCTCGCACGCCGAAGACAGCAGATGTAACCTGTTCTCGGCCTTTTTGTTTTCAGTTACGTCTCTGCCAACCGCCTGGTATTCCCGAAGATGCTCCTGCTCATCAAAAATCGCGCGAAAAGTCCAACGAACCCAAAACGTGCGCCCGGAACGCCCCACAAGCCTCGATTCACAAGCCGCCACCGGCTCTTTTCTACTGAGCGTAAGCGAGGCAATGTGCCTGGCCAATTCATCTCTGTCTTCTTCTGGCAGAAAAGACATAAAACTAAGGCCAAGCGGCGACCGGTCGCCCAATCCCAGATATTCACGCGCCACTTCATTAGCAAAAGAGACCGTACCGTCAGTATCAAAACGAAGAATCAACTCCGTTTGGTCCTCAACAACTGCCCTATAATGCGCCTCGCTTTCACGCAGAGCCTCATCGCCCACTTTTCTCTTCTCTTCAACTTCAATAGCCGAAGCGACAATGCTTATGAAGTTCTTGTCGCCCTCCGTGGGGACATAGTCCTTATCGAACAGCGCGCACAATACCCCCACAGGTTGACCGTGCAGATTTGTTGCGCGCCCGGCATAGGTCTTAAAGTTGCCGCCGCAAAACGTGGCCTCCGAAGCCGCGTAGTGACTTTCCTGAAGATCCCCTATAACGGACACCTGGTCGCCGCCCGCCATGATCACGTCCATGCAAATACTCGATTCAGGACTGCAAGCCGAGCAATCATGGGTACTGTTCCAGCGCGCCCAGGCCGCAATGTTCCCGTCATAAAGGCGGCAATAATACGCGCACTTTGCACCAAGTTGCTCGCCAAATAAGGCCGTCAGGTGATTGATGTTTTCCAGAGGCCACGCACCAAGCTTCAGAAAGCACTCGCTAATTTGCGAAAGTCTACTCTCGGCACGCACGCGTGACGAAGGATCGACCTGCGATTGCTCCCTTTTCTCGGCCAAGTTAGAAGTCCCCTACGGCATCATACAGAAAAACCGGCACAAACCCTGCCCTTGGGTTTAAGCCCTGTGGAAACCTGAGGTCACTTTGCGGCTGCCACGGTTGCCCAAGCAACCGAAGCAGACTTGATGCAGGATACTACTTTTTTGGAGGAACTTCAACGAGAGAAAAGTGAGAAACTACGCCCTGGGATGAAAGTCTTTGTGGGCCTTATTAAGTCTTTCCACGCTTACGTGCGTGTAAATCTGAGTTGTCGTAATATCGGCATGCCCAAGCATCTCCTGCACGGCACGCAGGTCAGCCCCATTGTCCAGAAGATGCGTAGCGAAGGAGTGGCGCAGCATGTGCGGGGTGACGTTTTGTGAGATTCCAGCCTCGCGAGCATATCTCTTTACGACCTTCCAGACACTCGTCCTGCCAAATCTCCGGCCTTGGGACGAAAGAAAAAGAGTCTCATCTTTAACTTTACCGGCAGCGCGAATCTCCAACCAGGCACTGGTTCGCTCGATGGCCTGTCTGCCCAAAGGAACAAGCCTCACCTTCGACCCTTTGCCCCGCACCCGCAGAGACGATTCCTCCAACGAAACGTCCCTCAACAAAAGGGTCGCAAGCTCAGAAATCCGCAAACCACAACTATAAAAAAGTTCCAACATGGCCGCATCGCGAATTCCAACCGCATTTTCCGCGTCCGGCGCACCGAGTAGCCGTTCAACTTCTTGAGGGCTAAGCACGCTTGGCAAGGCGCGCACAAGTCTTGGCGAATCAAATCCGTCGGTGGGGTCCTTGTCCGTCAAGCCCTCATCGCGCAGATATCGGTGAAACCTGCGAATCGCACTCAAATGACGCGCCACGGAACGTGCGCTTAGTTCCCTGTGCCGCAACGAGATCAAATGGTCAAGAATATCCTCACGAAGAACTTCCGAGAGAGAATAAACCCCGTCCCCTTCAAGGCCCGCAAGATAAAGGTCGATGTCGGCGGAGTAAGCCGAAAGCGTCCTGTCAGACAGTCCAGACTCGAACACGGACGCCTCCATGAACTGATCCAGGTACGGCATTAGAACCCTTTCATCATTTGCGGTCATGGCCAAGGTCTCCGGGCGCTGCTTCACATACTCGCATGCTATACAAAACCGCCCCGCAGCTTCAACGCCGCGAGACGGTTTCTTATCCGATTCCGATTCCGATAGCGATACCGATAGGGATCACATATCAGAGATTGGTTGCCCCTATTCTTTTCCGAGCTTGAGGTTGAACACAACACGCCTGTTGAGTTTGCGATTTGAGGGGGTGTCATTTGGCACGGCTGGCTCAGTCTCACCTTTGCTGACGGCCGAAATCCTGTTTCCGGCTACGCCCTTTTCAACCATGTAGCCCTTTACGGCTTGCGCCCTTCTCTTGCCCAGGTCAAGGTTATAGTCGTCGGAGCCGACATTGCACGTGTGACCTACGATGACGAGTTTGTCCTTGGTATATTTTTTCATATCACGCACGACTCGGTTTGTCACTTTCTGTCCTTGTTCCGACAGGTCGAATTTGTCGAAATTGAACAGGAAATCGCCGTAAACGGGAATCTTGCGCTGGACCTCGACTACAGGAGGCGGTTCTGGCTTGTCGGCAGGAACAGGAATTCTTACTCCCCTGTCATCCCTAGGAGGCTCGACGGGAGCAGCACCGTAGGCTGTAGAGTAAACAACTCCCCGGTTGCCCCAGAGTTCTGTGTCGCCTGGATCCTTAGGCCACCACCAATAACCCGAGCGTGTGCGGTCTTTGACTGGTTTTTCCGTGCCCGGAGTGTTCCCCCACCACGACATGTCGTCCCATTTGGAACTGTCGTTCAGACTGTAATTACAGCTTTGGGCAAATGCAGTAGAACTCGCGGCGAGCACTGCAAACGCTAATACGATAACCGCCATCTTTTTCATTGTTACCACTTCTCCTTGTCCGCCTCGCCCTCACAGGCCCTCAGCGTTTCTCACCATGTCAAATTTACTCTTCCCGCTTCCTTACTATACCATCAATCACCAAAAAGATGCACCAAAATATCCCAAGAATGGCTTCTAAAGCGGAATTCTCTCCCAAACAACACTTAGAATAGATCTACCGAAGCCTTAAGTACCCCGTCCTGGAAACCAGAGACAATTTCAAAGGCCTCCCTCGTTTCCTCAAGTGAAAACGAATGCGTAACGATGGGTTTGACGTCAATTATTCCGCGCTCGATCATTGATATTGCCGCCGGAAAGTTGAATTTGAAGCGTCTGCACCATTGGAGGCACAGTTCCTTTCTTCTCACCGCACCAACAGGAATCGGATCGACCTCCTCACCCGATATGCCCACAAAAACGCAACGGCCCGCTGGTCTTGCCACCAAACACGCTATTCCCAACGTGTCAGACGAACGCGCGGCGTCAATAACCACGTCAACGCCACGGCCTCCCGTCTCCTCCATAATGGCGGTAGCACTGTCAACCTTGTCAGCGTTAAAAACAACGTCCACACCGCAACGTTTACCCGCTTCCAACCTGTAGTCCTTCAGGTCCGTTCCAATAATGACACCTGCCCCGGAAATTCTGGCCACCTCAGCGCACAAAAGGCCGATTGGTCCCAAACCGAGTATCGCAACGCTGTCGCCCGGACTCAACTGGGCCAGTTCAATCGTATGAACAGCCACAGCAAGAGGCTCGAGCATGGCGGCCTCGACCGGGCCTATCGAATCCGGCACTGGAAAGCAAAAGTCCGCATGAACCACAGCGTACTCGCAAAGCACGCCCTGGCAACCGCCCGGCCCACCTGGAAATGACATGTCCGGGCAAACGTTGTAATTACCCTTCCTGCAATGCTCGCATTTAAGACACGGGATTCCTGGTTCGACGGCGACGCGCTTGCCAATCAGGTCCCTGTCAGCGTCCGCACCCACATCTTCAACCACTCCGGCATACTCATGCCCAAGAATCAAAGGGGGAGTGGCAACACTGTTTCCGATGCGCCCGTCCGTGTAGTAATGCAAGTCCGAACCGCAAATTCCCACCGACTCTATCTTAATCAATGCCTCGTGGGGAAGAGGTACGGGCTTGTCAATTTCCGCAACGCGCATATCGCGCGATCCCCACCACTGAACAGCCTTCATTAATACATCTCCTATTTCGGCCTATTCTAAGGCGTTGTCGCCTGAACTATCGCCCCTGCGCGCTCGGCAATACCTACAAGATGCGCGCTGATTCGTTCAAAATGGGAAAGACTGTCCAAGAAGATGATGCCCGCACGGCCTTCGCTCTGTCCGGATTCTATTCTCTTTACGTGCTCTTCCGATACGGTCTTTATAAAGGAAACTATCTCTTTTCGTATGACTTTACAGCGTTCTACCTGCGACGGGTCGACTTCCATCAAAGCACGATGGGTCGAATCGAATTGTTCTTTCAGGAACTCCTCGCAACACAGCATGGCCTCTTCAGCTTCCACGCAAAGTTCGTGGTGGTTTTGGCGCTTGGCCTGTCCTATCTCAAGAAGGTCCTCCGACCTGTCGCCAATCCGCTCCGCATCGTTCACGGCATGAATCAAGGCGGGAATCAGCGCGGCCTCCTCAGGTGTCAAGTTCTTGCGGGACAACAACACAAGATAGTCCGTTATTTCCTCTTGCAGTCTGTCGATAGTCTCCTCACGCATAAGAATTTTCCGGATTAACTCGTTAGGACCTCCGTGAAAATACTCGCAGGCCTGGACCAGAGACTTCTGGGAGCGTTTGAGCATATAGGCAACTTCCGTGGTCGCCTGCTTCAAGGCGACCGGCGGAGAGTCCAGAAGAAGTGGTTCGAGATACTCAAGCTCGGTTTCCTTGTCGGCGTCAGTCACAGGAATTATCTTACGGCATATCTTGGCCATCACACCCACCAAAGGTAAGAACAACATGCAGTTGAAGATATTGAAAGCAGTATGAGAGTTCGCCACATGACGCATGAGGTTCTCAGGTTCCGATGCGAAAGCGTTTCCCGGCGTGATGGCGTTTATCAGGCCAAGGAAAACCGGCTGGCCGTTCCATAGCGGAAGAAAAAGCAAGAGATACATATAGGTTGCGCCGAACACTTTTGATAGAGCGTGGGCGACTGCCGCGCGTTTGGCTTCACGGTTTGCCCCTAGTGAAGCAAGTATTGCGGTGATAGTGGTGCCAATGTTATCGCCCAGAATCAGTGGAACGGCGGTGTAAAAGGTTAGCAAATCTTGGCTGCAAAGGGCCAGAACAAGCCCGACCGTGGCCGAACTGGACTGAACGATGAGTGTCGCCACGGTACCAATCACGATACACATAAGAGCTGGACCAAAGGGTACCGAGCCACCCGGTTGGGGTGTGCAGTCGAAAGTCTGGAACAGGGCGACGAATTCGGGGCTGTGGCGCAACGGCTTCAAAATGCCCGACATGGTTGACATGCCAAGAAAGAGCAGGCCAAATCCAAGGACCGCTTCTCCGAAAGCCTTTTGTCCCGGCCTTCGTCCCAGCGCAGCCAAAAGCAGACCTATTGCTATCGCCGGATATGCCAAAACGTCCAGTTTGAATGCGATTATCTGCGCCGTGACTGTCGTTCCGATACTCGCGCCAAGATCCACGCTGATGGCCTGCGTCAAGGTCATAAGGCCGGCATTCACAAAACCAACAACCATCACGGTTGTCGCGCTTGATGATTGGATCATGGCGGTTATACCCGTGCCCACAAGGACCGCACGGAAGCGGTTGCGCGTCATGACTTGCAGGATGGACTTGAGGCGGTTGTCGGCCATTCTACGCAGTCCCTCGGACATAATCTTCATGCCGAAGAGAAAAAGTGCAAGACCGCCGAACAATACGGTGCCCATAAAAAGCTTGTTCATGGCAAAAGCTTCAAACTTGAAGGCCCGAGTATCGAAGCGGGCGGAGACATCAACGTTTTCGCGCCGATCCTCAATCTCAACAATAGCGTGATAAGCCTGGCTCATTTTGCCCAGCTTCCAAGACGTTACCGCAACGCCGCCGTCATCTGAAACAACCTTAGCGTCCACAATGGAAGCCCCCTCGGTGTTGCCGGTAGTGCTGAAATGCACAAGCACTCCCTTAGCTGGCTCTCCGGACGGGTCCTTCAACCTCACCCCGAAAGCTTCAATTGTCCCACCGGTTGTCGTCTCAAGCTTCGAGCCGACTAGTTCTAATCCGGAGGACACTCGAAGACCTACGCTCTTAGTTTCTCCTCCTTCGACGACAACCGAGGCGCGGATGTTTATGTCGGTTGGCGTAATGCCAGTCTTGAGCCTTATCGAGGCGACTCCGGCAACGTCGGTGGGGACGGATACCTCGGTATCTCCGGTCTCCGAGAAAACCGCTCCGGAGCCGGGGTTTTCGATTATGAATTGGACTTGTGCGCCTTTTACCGGCTTACGTCCGCCCTTGCCGCCGAGTAGCCCTGGCTTCTGAGGCCCTTCGACAACCACCCGAAGGGGCTTATCGAGTTCTGTTTCGTATAGGGCGCATTGGTTGTTGCCGGAGGCATGGGGGTGAAGTGAAATAGAGTCGATTTTTGTGTTTGAGTACTCACGGCATCCGGAGAAAGTCATCAGAAGTAATAGTGCGGGAAGAATGAGCAGCAATATACGAGCATTCTTGCCAAGACTAATCGCGCCAAGTCCGCTGAAAAATGTTCTAAACATTTTAGGTATGTATTCCCCGTATGTTGTTAGATTGCCTTGATGAGCTTGCGAGCCCCGCACCGCCTTCGGCACAGATTCAAAAAACGACACCAAAACCCGTAGGGTGGGCCTTGGCCCACAAATTCCACGCAAAGCTCCCCCACTTGTCATCTCGAACCGCAGGGAGAGATCTCTTACCCAGTGACGCTCAACAGGTTAAGCCGAAAGTGACTGTAAATCTAAAAACCCATGTCCTGAGCAGGGGGTATTGTATCAGCCCCGAAGGGACGAAATAAAGTAGATAAGATCTTGGATCCTCGTTCCCACGCTTGTAGGTTTGGGTAACCGCTTTTCGCGACCCAACTAGACACAACTACGAAAAACCACAAACGCCCAATCCGTCATTGCGAGAAGCGAAGCGACGCGGCAATCTACTGCCACCGACTCAAACGCAATTCCTGAACCAATAAACCTTAGCGGAGCCTATGGTCCCTTTTTTACTTGGTTTTCTTCCCCTTCTTCTTCTTGGAGTTCCGGGAGTTCCGGGGAGTTCCGGGGACACCATACTAAATTATCGTCATTTCTGCTTTTCCCAAGACACGCTCTAATCAAGAATTTAGAGCGTGCCACACTGGTAGGGGAAGTTTTCTCCGTGCCTCCTCATCCTCCGTGGTTCAACTTCGCACTTCTTCCTTCGCTCTTCTCACTTCGTACTTCCTTAGAGTTCTAGAGTTCCGGGTACACCATACTAAATTATTGAGCATCCCCTCTTTGCCATTCTTCTTCGTGTCTCTTGGGCTCCGAAAGCAGACCCGACCTCCGTGGTAAGAATCTTCTTCCTGCTCAGGCCACACAGAAAGTTCTATCCTTTATATGCAGCTTTCAACCAAGGCCAGATCCACTCCACAATAGGCTCCGTTGAAGCTTTCATGGGGAGATCATATTCCCTTAACTGAGATACTTTTCCGATGTGTTTCATGATTGAATCCCCTCGCTCATAGGTGGCCTGTATTTGTACTACAAGTCCCGGGATTTAACAAGCCGCACGGCCACTGCTAGGCGTATGTGGATTGTTTGGTTGGGCTTTTCGACGCGGGAGCGTCGATGTATGCATTCCCACGGAGACCATGGGAACGAGGAAAAAATACGCCCATTGACTCCCGATCTCCTAACGGAGCCCCTGGAAGTTGTAAGAACACTTCTGTAATGCGAAAACCGCAGACAAAGCGGCCCTTGGCAGAGCACGAAATCTGTGTTAGACTATCCTCATAATAAGTGGGCATGTTCGCAACTGACAGGCAGTCTCTGAGAGGATTCTGGTCATGGCCAGTTTGATACATGATGTTTTTCGTGGCGACATAGAAGCTATGCGTGTTTCATCCAAGCGCAGATTAACTGTCATCATCGCAAGATTAGCGCTTTTGGCAGTGCTTATCGCGCTATTAGGTGCGCTCGTTGTATCTGTTATGCGCTTATTTCCTCGAAATATTCAAGACATAATAATTTCAATCGCGTTATTCATTGTTGGTTGCTGCCTCATCAAGTTTTCTGATCCTATGCGGCCCCAACGTTTATTTGGTTTTTCGATAACAGACAAGCATATAGGCATTTTCGTCATCTGTATGGTATTTATAAGATTAGCCGAGTCGTTGTTTGACTTGTGGACCGCGGCCCATTAGTCGAAATCCCCTGTCTTCCGCCCTTAACGAATGCTGGAAGGGGTCGTCCGTATTTAAGTAATCTTGGCAGCGACGGAGGGGTCAAATTCCCACCCTGGCGACACCAATTGTGAGGAAGTGGTCAGTCCCGTATTTTAGTAATCTTCATTTCCGGCAAGACCTTCCTAATTCATTGTTCTTTTCCCCTCTTTTCCTTCTGCGCGCGCGTTAGCGGCTCTGCCGGTAGACCAACTTGCAACCATAGGCATTTCGGTGGCTTAGCAGTGAAGCTGTTTCCCTTGTGACCCGCGGCCCATTAGTCGAAATCCCCTGTATTCCGCCCTTAACGCATGCTGAATCCCTCCCCTTCCCGCGAGTTCGAGTTCCAAGGTCGCAAAAAGTGGGGACAGCCACCGGATTTTGTAAGAACAAAACCGGAATGGCAGTCCCCATTTTTTGCTTGTTCTCCTGTGGTGGACTTTTTCAACGGCTCCGCAGCCCCGTATTTTAGTAATCTTGATTGCGATGGCGCTGGATTGGGAATCCGGTGCCAATTCCGGACAACATTCCTGATTTATTCTTTTGACTGCATTCCAAAGCCACGCCCTAAATAAGAATTTAGAGCGTGCCATACTGGTAGGGGAAGTTTTCTCCGTGCCTCCTCATCCTCCGTGGTTAAAAAATCTTCTTAGTGTCTTAGTGCCTTTGTGTATAATTCCCTTTGTATCCTCCCCAAAACAATAGCCCTAAATACCGGTCTCCTAACGGATCCCTTAGAAAAAACTATTGGCCGCCTGGATAGGGATTTTTTACCACGGAGAGGGGGTGATGAGTTGAGGGGCTGGGTTTGGGCTGTACAATATCCTGGTTCTTGCTCTTGGTTGGTGTGGGTGCTAAGATAGGGTATAGATGTTGATGGCTGGAATATTCGAGCGCTGTGCATGGTTAAGATGTTTAATGGCGGGACTTTGAGGGTAATTAAGGGATGCTTCTGACAAAATATATTACGAAGACGTGCATAGTTCCTAAGTTGGTGGCTAATAATAAGTCTGACATAATTAAGGAACTTACTCATTTGCTTTTTGAGAAGAAGAAGCTGAAAAACCTGGGTCCGGCGTTGGATCAGATAATGGCGAGGGAGGTTACTGAGAGCACTGGCATTGGTAATGGTATTGCCGTTCCTCATGCGCGTGTACCGGGCATGAAGAATTTGGCTTGCGCTGTGGGGCGCGCGGAGAAGGATGTTGATTTTTTGTCCGTGGATCGTAAGCCTGTGCGGTTGGTTTTTCTGATTTGTTATCCCCCGATTCAGCAGACGACTTATTTGAATTTTATAGCGACGGTTTCAAAGTTGCTTAGTGATCAGGAACATCTGAATGCTGTGCTTGAGGCTAATGATGCTGAGCATATTCACGCCATCCTTGAGGAGGCGTCTGAAATGTTTACGAAGAAACATGAGGCGCCTCTTAGGAAGATTAAGACCGATCCTGATTTGGAGTCGGTGGCTGATACGCATGTGGACCTTATTTTGCTGGCGCGCCTTCAGTTATGTCATGAGATGTGTGAGGCGGCGCGTTCTGGCAAACCCCAGATTCGGAAGCGAATGGATAATATACGTTCGTTGATTGAACCGCGGGTTTTGACGCATTATGACCGCCTGATGAAGCGCAGGGGTCCGGCGCTGGTGCCTGTTGAGGGGGACACGTGCCAGGGGTGTTTCATGAAACTGCCGTCGAAATTCCTTCAACATGTGAGGCAGGATGAGGACCACATACATATCTGCAAGAATTGCAGCCGGTTCATATACATAGTGTAAAAAAGGAAGCCGCATAAAACGAAAGGTTGAACATTAGTATGTATTCACGTCAGCAATACGAAATGTTGGCAAGAAAAGTAGAACTTTTCAATGGCCTGTCAGCGGAAGACATAGCGAAGATACTGAAACGGGGCATGACGCAACGTGTGCCTAAAGGTGAAACCATCTTCTTCAAAGGCACATCGGGCAACACCATGTACGTGATCCTTGGCGGAAGTGTTCTAATTCAGGACAAAGGAAAGGTGCTGGCCCAATTGACACAGGGAGATATGTTTGGAGAAATGGCCCTGATAAGCAGCGAACCACGGAGCGCAACGGCTGTTGCCGGGGAGGAATGTTCTCTCTTCGTTTTGAGCGAGACCTTGTTTCAAAAACTCATGACGAAAAGGGTCGCCATTACAATGTTGCTGAACATCATAAAGACGATTAGCCATAGGCTTATTGCGGCAGACAAAAAGCTTGTAAGAGAATGACCCTTTCGGATTGCGAAAATCAGATTATTGACGAAACACTTCAGCGGCATCCCGCCTTGGAATGTTGCGCCGGGAACCTGATGCGCCTTCATCAAGAGCTGGTCAAGACCTATGACGGCAATGGGAAAACACTCTTGTGCGGCAACGGCGGGAGCCAGGCCGACGCAATGCACATTGCTGGGGAATTGAACAAGAGCTTCACACGAAAACGGCCAATACCCAGCGCCATATCGCAGACATTGAAGTCTTTGCCGCACGGCCAGGAATTGGCCGAGCATCTCGAGGCAGCCCTTCCCGCTATCACAATCGGGTTGAACCCTTCCCTGAAGACAGCCGTCGAGAACGATTCACCCATGCGTGACATCGCCTTTGCGCAGGAAACCTTCGCTTTGGCAAAACCTGAAGATGTACTTATCGCAATATCGACTTCAGGCAATGCGGACAACTGTGTAATGGCAATCTCAACGGCAAAAGCCATAGGCGCAACCACAGTTTCACTCACAGGTCCCGGCGGCGGAGAAATGGCCAAATCCGCCGACATCGCGATAAAGGCCCCAGGCGACTCAACACAAACCATTCAAGAAGTGCACGTGATTCTGTACCACACTTTTTGCGCGCTAATCGAAGCGCACTATTTCCCTGAATCGCGCGAAGGTTGAGGCGAGCTGTTCACTGTGACTGCCGCCTTTCTCACAGAGAAGCTGTCCTCCCCGGAGAAAACAAGGCTCAAAACATCGCCGTCCGCACTCATCCACTTGGTAGGCAAGGACACAGTCTCGCCAGGATCAGCATCCCAGTTCTCCGCGTAGAAAAGCGTGGTCCATGGCCCCCAAGGTTCCGGCGCGTCAAAAATGCCGAAACCACCATTTGACGACTCTTCAACAGCCGCCTGCGTTTGGCACAACAGGTATCGGCCTTTCGCAGCCCAGAAACTTGCAGTCGTACGATAGCATTTGCCGGGATTCACCAATACAGGTCCGCGTTTTGTTATGTCACGGACCCAGATGGGTTGCCCGCCCCCGTCGAACTGCATGAAAAACTCATAGGCATCCCGGTTGCGAAGGCGGTCCTTTGGAACGCGCGCGAGGACGGTGGCGTCAGACGCTTCATACGCACTGTCGCTATCATGCGAATACACATAGGCGTAGTTGTCCCTGGCGCCTTGATAGTTCTTGCCGAAATTGAGGAAGGTGGGGCATCCGAAACTTGTTTCAAATTTCCAATCCGGCCAGGTCCAGTTTTTCCCCCGGTCCGTGGACCAAGCTAACTGTGAGTTGCCGGCGTTCCGCACCCACATATAAAGGACGCCTTCAACCATCAGCATGCCGCTGGCCTTCTTCCCCGACCTTCCGCCACCCTTTTGTTCCAGCGATAATGATCGGATGTTCTTGCCAGCAAAGTTCTCCGCAGGGCCGCTGACCACGGCCAGTCCAAGGCTGAGCTTTTCTTCCGTCATCGGTTGAAATCCCCAGCCGTCTCCATAGGCGGTATACATTTGGCCGTCGTCCGCCCACGTCAGAGGCCAATTGTCGCTGCCAACTGCCTTCCGTATGATGGTCGATGCCGGAGCCCAGTCGAGGCCCTTCACAACTGCGCTGCGTGGATAAGGCGCGGCGCCATGACGGCTGAGCACAGATTTGACAATGGGTTCCAGGAAGGGTCTAAGGACATCGTAGTGGCCGCTCCATTCTCTTTTCCATGATGCGCCCGCCCGCGAAACTACAATATCCAAACTGGGAATCACGACTATCAGGCTGTCGTACAGTCCCCAGGACCAGTACGCGTCTCTCGGGACGCCCTCGAGCGTGCCGTCAGCGTTGTTCCACCACAACAAACCGTAGTGGTCCGAGGCGTTTCCATGGCGCCCCTCGTTTGCTTCCGGCAGTCCGACAACTCCTTTGACGGAAGTGCGCACTGTATCAACGAAATCGCTCGTCAGGATTTGGCGGCTGTTCCACATGCCGTTTCTCAAATACAGATAACCGATCCGCGCCATGGCATCAACATTCGCGCTGATGCCGGAACCAAACTCGCGTCTGGCTATTCCATTGAGCTTAGCGGCACGGTAGGAATTGGTGCGCCACGTCAAATCATCTTGCGTGATTCCCAAAGGCGTGAAGACGCGTTCGAACATCAGATCCCTCACATCGGTCCCGTAGACCAAAGTAACGCATTCCGCCAACCAGTTCGGACCGCCGTCGCTGTACGACCATTTCGTTCCCGGCTCAAAAAGCAGTTTCGTGTATCCGCCCGGTTTATCAAAGCCAGCCGTTTGGGTCGCAAGATGATGGATCGTAATCTTGTCCAGCCATCCCGACGCCTGGTTTGCAGCGGTGATCCCGGCGTTGTCCGGCGCTATACCCAACTTGGGCTGATGCTTCAGCGCCCTGTCCGTCAACTTAATCTTGTTGTCCAAAAGCGCCAATCCCAGCGCGGTAACGCCGATGGACTTTGTAGTCGATTTCAGGTCGTAGAGCTTGGTTGGCGGCCCCCATGCCATCACAAGTTTCCCGTGGCGCACGATATTACCCGACCCGCCACCGGTCAGCGCATAGTCTCTTGCCCCCTCCAGCAGGGACACATCCATCCCTGCATCATGCGGGGCAACTCTGGGCCAGTTTTCCGCCGGAAAGCTTGTATTACGCTGGAAATGAAACAAGACGGCCCTCGATTCCGGCGCGTCGAAAACGAACCGGCCCTGCGCGTCGGAACTGAGCACAGTTCGCGTTTTCGATAGCACATCAAAGCTCGTCACAATCCACGTTCCTGAAGGTAATTTGGCCCGCACGCCTTTTCGTGCCCGATTAGTTCCAAGGACGTATTCTTGTCCGTCCCACGCCATGGCGCGAAACGCATCGGCGGTATTGGAGAAGATGCTTGTCCCAGGCTCTATGGGCTGCATTTTCCAGAAAGTGATATAATGGTCAATCTGATCGCGAAGCCACCGCAGCTTGTCCGCCGCTGTGTGTTCGCGGGCGCTGAAATTACCCCAAAAGTACTGGCCCTTCTTATTGGTAGGTTTGTATGAACCGCTCGCGTAACCGCCGCCAAGCAACGCGCCCAGGTGGGCCTCGATATTGTCCCCTTCGCTGTGGCGATCGCCCGCGCCTTGATAAGATAGTTCATCGTTTATCACCGGCGCCGCGTTGCCCGCGAGATGATTGACTTGAATGACGTCCGCCGCGTCCGCCAAGTTTTTGAGTTTGCGCTGGACAATCACGTGGTCGTTCCACGCGGGTCGGCTATTCAGTTCCGGTGCCCAGTCCCGTTGCGAGCGATGGATACTGACCGGAGTGGAATACGGCAATGCTTCCAGCAGCAGCTTTCCCAGTCGAACGACCTCTTTGTCGGTATAATGGGGCTTTTTGATGTCATGCTCGTTGCACAGACAGAGCCAAACATTCGGATAGCTGCCATACCGCGCCGCGATGTACTTAAGATATGGTGCCGCGTCACCATCATTGCTTGCCGCCTTCAAAGTTGAGCGAGCTTCAACCGTATCAGGACCCGCCAGAATCAGATCGGCAATCAAGTCATGCTCGAATGCAGTTTCGACCGCAAGGTCTACCCGGTTATGAAACCAAGTTGGATTTGGGCGATGGGAATCATTCCCGTCGTCGCTTGGATTTCCCTTCGAATCGAAAAAAGGCTTGTCCTCGGGATGCGGATACCGATCAGCCAGCACGGAAAAACGAAGTTTCTTGAAGTATGCCGCGTTCTTTCTTACATCACTCGCGATGTCGCTGCCGTTGTCCCCACCATCCGCTGTTTCGGACAGAAACGAGTAGTGCGTATTGCCGACAATATACTGGTGCGAGCCGTCCGAACGGCGATACCAGCGTCCGCCCGGACTCTCTGCGTCAACCTCCCAAAAGCCACTATGCGACGAGCGAAGGGCAGTCACATAATCATTCTGCTTCTGTCCATTCAGTTCCGGACGATTTGAATAAACTTCGGCCAATACCCATCGGCCCCGGCGTGTAGGACAGAACCGGACTTCAAATACATTTCCTTCAGGCCCGCCTTTGCCATCGCCGTCCCAGAAGCCAAGTACTTTGTGCGATTTTCCGCTGCCTTCATGAACAAAACGGACCCATAAATCTATGTCACGCGCAGGCACATCGTCGCGACCTTGCGTCGGACCGTCAAACTTCACTTTGATGACCGAATAGACATTGCCGCGGCCAACTTCACCGGCGGGACAATCCACGGCTACTAGCAAAGAGAGCAGCACTAAGCAAGAAAGTGATCGAGGCAATATGCAAGTCGGCTTCACCCTGTTTCCCCCCTGGAGGTTCACTGCTGGCTCGCATCAGCGCCAACTAGGCAGCGAACGATCAAAACCACTTCACTGCCGCCTACGAGTCAGAATCTCGGCAAAAACCTAAAAGTAAATCGTCAGCTCGCTCTGCTGCCAGTTCCCAACCATCCCCTGAGAAGTGCGAACTTCACGCAAAGCTGATTTCACTTTATCAATGACCATCTGTGCCTCAGGCGGAACGGGCCATGGTGGAGAAATCTCAAGTATTCTGTCTACCCTGATGAGCATAGTACTGTAACGAGCAGTTCCCTTGTCCAATGGCGGATCCAGCGAATCGAATAGCCCGGATGCTCCCCCGGACTTGGCAAGATCTATCGCTGCTTTAAGATCATCCAAATCGCTTCCCACAACCATAACGCCCTCCAAGAAAGCGCTATACAAAGGCATGGGAACTGGAAGGGGAAGAACCTTTATGGAAACATCGTTGTGGCTTTCTACCTCGGTAAGTGCCACGTAATTGCTCAACAGCTCCTGCGTCTCTTCCGCACTCGTGATTCCGACCATAACCATCGCTGAGGGCATTCCCTCCTTCATGCCGGTCACACCCAGAGTCAACTCGTCGCCTAGCAGCTCGATTACCCGGCCAACAGTCTGGCTCAACTGCGTACCAATCATCATCTCCGGCGGGACCAAATCAAGTATGCTCTCTTCCAAAATTGCTTTGACCTGGTCATTGAAACCCATGCTTATAAACGCAAGAGTGGTCTCAGGCAACATGGGAGCAAGACGCAACGGCGAGGCCGGACCCGCGAACTCGGCAATTTTCGGGTGCGCGTCATAATCAATACGCGTCTTGAAAGTCAGCTTCTCGTCAGTCCACGAAAATGTAGCCACCATCGGATCTGAACCCCACTCCAACTCCGCCGTATTTGCCGCAAACTGCGATTGCATGGCGGCCATTTGTTCCTGTGCTTCTGGCGGCGTAAGAAGCGGCATCAAATTAATGAACCCGCCAATCATAGGCATTACTTTGTCCATATAAACAAGCTTCACGAATTCATCAGGCTCATCAGCGGGACATTCCTGGGTCCCGTAGCGAATCCGCGCCGGATCATCCAAACGCGAAGCGACCGCTTTCACGTAACTCAGCGCATTACCCATAACGAGCAGATTGTCTGAGAAGAAGTAGGAAAAAGTCTGAGAGCCATAGGTGTTTATCGACACCCCATTGAATTCTATAGCAGTCGGCTCAAGGCTCTCTTCAGTTATTTCGTTCACGGCCTCCTTCAAAACCGTCTCAGCAATCCCAGGCTTTGAGCAATGCACAAGAACGGCAAAAGCCGGTATCTTGATCTCCTCCAAAGCCAGGTCAATCTCCCTCTCACGTACAGCGGCCTTTTCCGCGGCCTCCGGGGAGGCCCCAAAATGTTGTGTGGTGCCGATGAGCCCTGCCGCCCTTTCCAAGCCCTGCGCCGTACGATCAAAATCAACAAAGAAAGCCATCGGCGAAGCCGGATCTATGCCCAACGCGCTGACTATGTCCATATAGTCCTCAGCGGACTCGATGCCCATTTCGTTGGCAAGTTCAGTCGCCGAGGCACGAATGATCTCCTTAAGCATCGCCTCGTCAGGCAAAAACATCGAAACAAAGCCAAGGAACCTATCGTGAATCCCAGATATACCCGGCATCGCGCTCGCCACTGACGTGGACTCAGGCATCAGTTGCAGAATATCGAGCGTAACAGGACGCGCCGAAGGCGTTGGCAAGGGTTTCTGCTCAGGTTGGGGTGGCGCTACTGGCTCAGGAGCCTGCTCAACGATTGGCTCTTCTTCCTCGCCTTTGCACCCAGGAAGTGTCAAAGCGGCAATGGCCACCGACAGCAACACGGCAATTAGCGACACAGTCTTCAGTTGGCTTAACTTGGAAATCGACATTTCTTCTCCCTCCTCAAAGAACTCGGAACAACTTAATGCCCCGCCCTCAGAATTTGTATCTAAATCCGTCCGTTAAAGGAGTCTTTATTGTAGCACATTATAAAACAAAGCTAAGCTTTAGCCTTAGATCAGTCCAATCAAGTCCAGTCAAGACATGCGGCAACAGCGTTCAAGGCCCTGATTTTGCCCTCGGGTGACTTATCGATTGGGCTGAACTCCGTCGCCACATAGCCATCGTAATCCGTCGCAGCAATCGCCTTGAATATGTTCGTATAATTCAACTCGCCGGTGCCGGGTTCATGTCGTCCCGGATTGTCGGCAACGTGGAAATGGCCTATGCGATCAATGTTTTCAGTGATATTACGAATCACATTGCCTTCAGTAATCTGCTGGTGGTAGATATCGAAGAGCATTCTCTCGCCCGGTTGGCCAAGTTCCTCTCGGCGGCGTATTATATGGCGGAGGAAGAACTTGTTGCGAGGAAATCAATCGTTCATGACTACAAGCGATCACGCACTCCTGGAGCGTTGGCTGTCGACAGGCGATAGCGAGGCTTTCAAAGATATCATGATGCGGCATGCCGCCATGGTTTTTGGGACCTGCCGGAGAATTGTGGGCAGCGCCGAGGAAGCTGAAGACATCGTTCAAGAGTGCTTTTGGAAATTGGCTCGGGCCAAAGTGAACCCTGGGGCTGCCGTTCCAGCTTGGCTGCACACAGTGGCTACGCGGCAATCGTTGGATCACATCCGGACTGCGAAACGCCGGTCGGCACGAGAACGGCGCTACATTGCTGAGCGGCCAGACAGCGAGCAAACGCACTGGAAGGATGTCGAACCCTTTGTGGATGAAGCTGTCGAACGGCTTTCAGAAACGCTCCGTTATCCTCTCATCACCCATTTTCTCGAGAACAAGACGCACGCTGAAATTGCTAAAGAGCTGGGCGTTTCCCGCCAAACAGTTACACACCGTATCGGAAAGGGCCTGGAAGCGGTTCGCAAGTATCTGCGAGGCCGGGGTATAGGAATCCACATAGCCACGTTGACTGGATTTATCGCGGCACATTCCGCTGAAGCCGTCCCGGCAACGCTGACAGCGCGTCTGGGCAAAATAGCCATTGCCGGTAGCGGCGCTGGCAGTGTCGCATCAAACACAGCATTTCTAGGAGGAATGATTCTAATGAAAACGAAGTTGGCGGTTGGAGGACTCATAATTGTGCTCGCCCTGGTCGCATTGCTGCTATTTACGCGGCCAGATACAGAGGATATGGGTGGGCTTAGCGAAAAGGCACAAGCCGGCCATCAATCGGGTCTTGGCCCTTCGGGAGTAGACGATGAAGCGCCTTCTTCTGGTGTCGGCGACGGCGAGAAGGGACGTGACAAAAGCCAGAATGCGCTCGTCACAAGTTTGGTGCCGCCTGAGGCAACGTCAGCGACGCAATCGTCGAACAAAAAAGCACACGAAACTGCATCGACACGCGATGAACGCGCTGAGCCAAGTGACATCACAACAAGCGAAGAGGCCGTAGTGATAAGCGGCTACGTAATGGATCGCCAGAGCTTCGGCATATCTGACGCGCAGGTTTTCGCAGTTGGAGACGAGGGTTCCGCGAAAACGGAGAGCGATGGCGTATACAGTCTCACACTCGCCTTTCGAGGCCCTAAGTCGATCCAAATCACAGCCCAGGCAGCGGACTACAACTACCTTACCAAGCATGTTTCCGTACAACACGAGGGTCAGCTTGTCGAAGAAGTAAACTTCGTTCTCGACAAAGGCGCAACGCTATCTGGCCGCCTGCTGAACCGCGATGGAGTCCCGATCAGCGACGCGCAAGTTCAGCGCCGGGGTTTTGAAGGCAAGTATGGGTATGGAAACGGGGATTACTCGAGTATTGCGTTTACGGATGGCAATGGCGGCTTCATTATGGGGTTCAGGGAATCTGGAGTGGCGGTGTTGCTGGTAACTGCCGGCCAATATGGTAATGTGGGATTTGTTGATGTACCTGTTGGTCTCGACGAGGTGGTCGAACTAAGCATGCCTGAATTTGTGTCGCTCTCAGGACACATCCTGAACCAAGACGGAACACCGGCGGCGAAAACGATAGTTCATGCCGTTGGACATTTCACCCGCACAGGTGTGGCAACAGATTTCAAAGGCGCCGTAGGCAGCGAAGGAGCCTATCAGCTCGATACTCTGTCGCCAGGATTGAGTTACTGGGTGCGCGTCCTGTCGGATAACGGGCAGCCCTTGAGCAAATGGTATGATCTGGGTCCATTCGAACCAGCGCAGGAAATGATCTGGGATTATACCATTGCGCCTTCTATTCGGGTTACTGGCCATGTTCTCGGCGAGCAGACAGGCAAACCAATAACAGATGTCATGATCATGTATGCAAAAGATGGGGAGGTCGTTGAGGGTCCACGGGTAAACCGATCGGGCTCGTATTCCCTGAACCTTTTCGAGTCTGGAACCTACCTCCTTTTCCCGGAGTATGACAGGTTTCAGCGAGAAGAATACATGGCGGCCTACGGGAGAGAGATCTATCTTGAACCTGGAAAGCATGTAGTGAACTTCGAGCTGCCAGACACGGCTACAATGTCCGTGCGCGTTGTGGACATGCACGGCGCCCCTATTGCCAACGCGAAGGTGAGTCGTCTAAAGGTGACGCCTTCAGGTGTGAACAGCCTTTTTGGCACGGGTCAGACAAACCAGGACGGCAAGTATGAGTACGGGTTCTTTCAGCCCGGACTGCTGTGTTGGTTTTTCGTCGAAAAGGAGGGCTTCATCGGAACTGCCACGGAGGGTGTTGTGGCCGAACCGGGACTTGTCTATCCTGAGCGCACCGTCGTTCTATTCGGTTCGGGCGGTATCGAAGGGATCGCTGTGGGTCAAGACGGCCGCCCTCTCGCCAATGCACCCTTGAGTATTTGGGCTGACTGTGGAGAAACGAGGATTCTTCACCAACGATCACGGCAAGAAACGCATGTGGCCCAGGTCACCACGGAACCAGACGGCTCGTTTGTCATATCGGAAGGCATACCCGCTACGCATGCCGTGCTCACAATTCGATGCAGGCTTGATGATGAAGAACACCCACTGACAGCGACGCTGCCTCCGACAGAATTTGCGGCGGGAAAAGTTATCGGTTTTGGCGAGATCGTTCTTTATGCCGTTGCCGATTCGCGTGAATGAACTCGCCTGGTTTTAAGACGACACAGAAATGATAGTCATATCAAGTCCAGTCAAGACATGCGGCAACAGCGTTCAAGGCCCTGATTTTGCCCTCGGGTGACTTGTCGATTGGACTGAACTCAGTCGCCACATAGCCATCGTAATCCGTTGCCGCAATCGCCTTGAATATGTTCGTATAATTCAACTCGCCGGTGCCGGGTTCATGTCGTCCCGGATTGTCGGCCACGTGGAAATGGCCTATACGATCAATATTTTCAGTGATATTACGGATCACATTGCCTTCGGTAATCTGCTGGTGGTAGATATCGAAGAGCATCTTGACGTGCGGGTTGTCCACAGCCTCCAGTATCTCCATAGCGTGAGACGTGGTACTCAGAAAATACCCACGGTGATTCACCAAAATGTTTAGCGCCTCAATTACCAAGAGGACATCGTTCGCCTCCGCAACGGCCCCCAGACGTTTCAGACACTCGATAACGTACTGAGTCTGCTGTTTCACCGAAATGTCGTCGCGCTGATTGCCGGTAAGGCCAATGTAGCGTTTGCAATCAAGCTGCCTACCTTCGCGGATGCTCGCCTCAAGCTGTTCGACAAGCGCGTCATGATCGGCCGGATTAACCATGCCCCCGGCAGCGATCCGGCCAACGCCCCCGCCTATGCTTATGCTCAAACCCAGGCGGTCGGCCTCAGACTTGACTGTACTGAGGTCGGCCCCCTTAGGGACTTTCTCATAAGCCGCCGCGCCCCACGCCGCAAGTTGCTCAAACTGTTCGCGCAACGTACCCTTAAAAAAGCCCTCGATCCGACGCACCGCGATCCGAATCCGAGGATGCTTCAGCCCACCTAGCCTGGGTTGAACAGCACCAGCACCATCTGCCGCACCGTGCGCATCAGACACCAAGCTCAGAGCGCCCGTAATAGCGCCCGCCGTTGTCAAAAAACTTCGCCGTTTCATTTGATATTCCCCCTCTCTGTTTTTGAACCTCACGAGACTCTCAATCCATTATACAGAAAGCCACCCCCATTGAAAACGGCGACTAGACTGCCCCGGGGGCAAACGCATCTAAAATTCGCAGTGTTTATTTACCATGAAGCGTGAAAAAGAAGGATTGTTAACCACGGAGTTCACGGAGACACGGAGAAGAACTTGAAAGAATTCATGAAATAGGACTTGCTAATGTTTCTTTGCGCTCTTTGCGCTCTTTGCGCTCTCTCTGCGCACTCGGCGAGAAAAAACATTAAGACTTTAACGCAGAGTGGCGGAGGGCGCTGAGGAACGCTGAGGAGTGAATAGATTTTTTTTTTGAAAAACCGATGGCGATACCGATGGCGATACCGATGGCGATACCGATGGCGATACCGATGGCGATACCGATGGCGATACCGATGGCGATACCGATAGCGATACCGATAGCGATGCGGTGGGACAAGATTGTGAAATACTGGGTTCTAACATAATTAGATACGTTTGCCCTGAGACTACCCCGAACCTCGCATTGAGGTCGTCGATTCGCTTCCATACCAGAGGGAACCCTTTTGAAATCCTCGTGTTTAACCGCTGGATCGTGTATAATTACGGTTGATGTTGAGTTGAGTACAAGTATCGCGCAAGGAGAATACAACCATGCATAAACCCTTCAAACTCAGTCTCTTAGCATTCGCGGCGTTAACCCTGTGCTGCGTATTCGTGTGTGTATCGGCCTTGGCCCAACATGACCGCAATGGAACTCCGACCGGGGAAAACATGCCGGACGGCGGAGGCATGTTCGAGCGGCTCCTGGACTACGCAGACACCGATGGGGACGGCCTGGTCTCTTTTGAGGAAGCCAAAGCCCTCATTCCCTTCCTTACCCAGGAAATGTTCGACAAAATGGATCGAAACAATGATGGCGCACTGTCTGGGGCCGACCTGGACCATCTCGACCGGTTGCCTGACGACGAGGACGGACGCGTACGTCTCTTACGCCATCTGCTCGGTCATGCCGATGCGGATGGGGACGGCTCGGTGACACTCCGCGAAGCCCAGGCGGCCGTAGACTGGATTATTGAGGAAGTCTTCAATGCTTTGGACAGAAACGATGACGGCGTGCTGAACAGGCAAGACTTTCCAGATTTCGCGCCGGATCCCGAACCGACGGATTTGAGGACGAGAATACTCAATCTTATCAAGCATGCCGACGCCGACGGAGACCACGCGCTCACTTATGAAGAAATTACTGCCGTACATCCGGATTTCAGCGAAGAGGCATTCAACAGACTCGACCGAAACGGCGACGGATATATAAGCCTCCAAGACCTGCCCAACAACCGGCCGGACGGACCAAGAGAAAGGCTGCTAAGGATCCTTCGTCAAGCCGACGCGGACAATGACGGCCAGATAACTTTCGAGGAACTACTTGTAGTCGTGCCGGAACTTACGGAGGAACAGTTCAACCGACTGGACCGAAACGACGACGGAGTTATCAGCCGCGATGACTTGCATCACTTCAACAGCGACCATATCGAAGGGCTCTACAACATTCTGCGTGAGGCCGACGCCGACGAAGACGGCGAGGTCACTTTCGAGGAACTACAAGCGCTAATACCTGAACTCACGCAGGAACAGTTTGACCGCCTGGACCGAAACGGTGATGGCGTAATTTCCGCTGACGATAAGCCGGACGAGCCGGTGGATCCGATACGGCGCCTGATTCACCTTCTCCATGAAGCCGACGCGGATGAGAATGGGGAGGTCACATTCGAGGAACTCCAGGCCGTCGCGCCCGACCTCACAGAGGAACGATTCAATAAACTGGACCGAAACGGCGACGGCGTGATTTCGCGAGCAGACCTGCCCGAACCACCCGAGGATCCGCGCCACAGGCTTTTGAGACTCCTGCGCGAAGCGGATGCCGACCAAAACGGCGAGGTTACTTTTGAAGAGTTGCAGGCAGTCCTGCCCGACCTTAGCCAGGAACGCTTTGACAGACTAGACCGAAACGGTGACGGCGTAATTTCACGCGCAGACATGCAGGACTCACCGGTCCCTGAAGAAGACAGCGACAGGGCAAATCTGCTCCGGCTTCTCACCAGGGCAGACACCAATCAGGACGGGGTGCTCGACTTCGCAGAAATTGCTGAAGCATTCCCAGATGCGCCCTCCGAACTGCTCGAACGAATCGACCTCAACGGAGATTGGGTAATAACAAGGAGTGAACTCCGACACGCCCTGGCGCACGCCTTGAACTCCGACAGGCCAATCATACCGCCACACGACGTCGATGCGGACGGAGCAACAAACGCAACTGACGTGCAGGCTACCATCAATTCCGCGCTCGGAGTCGCAAGCGACATGCTCCCGGCCGACATTGACGATGATGGCGACGTAGACGCCGCGGACGTCCAACAAGTCATAAATGGAGCACTTGGTTTAAGCTGAACACACTAAAACGAACACGGTACCAGCCGCAACCTCACAGTGAAGCGAGGTTGCGGCTTTTTTCATCTAAGCATCAATGTTTGCATTATCCGCATGTTGCTAATATAATCCAAATGTGAAGATAAGCCTGTGCGGGGGATGGTTATGGCCAAACAAGCGCGTGCTAAGCAGGAACGCATAATCGAGGCGGTCAGACAAGGCATCGATGGCGACGAAGCGATTGAGTTCGTCCGCCAGAGCGGGTATGCCATGACGCCCACCGGTATCGCACGACATCTGCGGCATATGGGAGGTCGCGGACGCATCCTCGAACTCATCGAAGAAGGCAAGACAAACATCCAGATACTCGAAATCTGTTTTCCCGACGATGAACTGGAGGAAGTGAAAAAACTTGTACCAAGCCAGGGAGAACTCTTCTCTGAAGAAGCCGCCCCACGCCGAATTGACGCCTCAGTAGTTGCTAACAGGCCGCTTTATGAAACATACCGTCTCTCGCTACGCCTGCCAGCCGACCTATACGAGGCAATCCGCTTCGCGGCAAAAGCCGAAGGCAAAAGCCAGAACCAACTAATCGTCGAAATACTCACTACAGCCCTGTCCCAAGCACCCAGGCATATCGACGATTAAGCGTGCTCCTCTCGACGCGGTTCCGTGCGTTTTGCGAACGCTGAGCAAAACAGGGACTGACCCCAGCGTAGCGAGGCACGAGCGAAGACGGGTCTGTCCCTGTTCTTGCGGTTTTTGCACAAAGGACTACGTTTTTCGCGGAACCCGCAACACCGAGCCCCGAGGCACATCGAAGATTAAGAACTTCCCCTGGCAATGTTCGCTTTGACCACCTCGACGTTTCTCTTGAAGCCTTCGTACTTCGCCCGGCGAACGCAAGTGCCTTCGTATACCGAGTTGAACGACGCCTCGTCCATCTCGTCCAAGCTCGACAGTTGCGGAGCAATCATATGTTCGCGCGGCTGAAAGTCCTTTTCGTCCGTCGGCGTGCATTCCTTATTCCACGGACAAATATCCTGGCAAATATCGCAACCAAAGACCCAGTTGCCAACACCAGCCCGAAACTCCTCAGGAACCTCGTCGCGGTTTTCTATTGTGAGGTATGAGATACATTTTCGCGAGTCAACTGCACGCGACTCGTTAATTGCGCCTGTCGGGCAGGCGTCAATGCAGCGCCGGCATGTTCCGCAACGATCTTCGGCAGGCGGGTCGGCGTCCAACTCAACCGTAGTCACTACCACACCCAAAAAAAACCAGGAACCCAATCCGGAACGCAACACCATGCCGTTCTTACCAATCCATCCCAGCCCGGCCTTCGCCGCCCAGGCCCGCTCAAGTACCGGTCCAGTGTCAACACACGCATAAGCCTGGGCATTTTCCTCAAACGAACACACAAAATCAGCCAACGCGCGCAATGGCTTTCTCATCACCTTATGATAATCGCGCCCCCAGGCATAACGCGAAATACGGCAATCGTTATCGTCAACCTCATGCCCCGTGTAGTAATTCTTGGCAAGCACAATGACCGATTTAGCGCCCGGCAGCTTCTCGCAGGCATCCTGCCTCAAGCTTTTCGTGTCAGCCATCCACGACATGCCGGCCTGGCAACCCGAGTCCAACCAATCGCCCAAACGATTTTCGGGGTCAACATTTCCAGCCGCGGCAATCCCACACGCTTCAAAGCCATTGTCCAAAGCGCATTCTCTGACCGCCTCAGTCTTTTCGATTGAGTTCAATATCGCTCATCCCGTTTTAGCGTACGCTTTCAAAACAGTTCTTCTCTTCTTGACAGCCTCGAAAGGCCGGCTCGTTTCTGTTGCGGAAAGGGTGTCTTGTCCCGGAGGGACATCTGATAATAGCCCAGCAATTCATTGCTGGGATCTGGAAACAGAAAATGGAAGTCCCGGAGGGACGGCTGAAAATGGTCGCATTTGTTGGCTCCATGACCGTTTCAGCCGTCCCTCTGGGACTGAAAAAGGGGGATGTCCTTTTCCCACCGTTAAAACGGTGGGCTATTATCAGTCGTCCCTCCGGGACTTCCGCAACAGGAATTAGCTCCATAGATTTCAACACACCAATTCTTAGGCCTAACCAACCCGTAATATACCAACCCAGGGCGAAGCCCTGAGTAATCGAAATTAAAAGAATGTCAGCCCTGTAAGGGCGAAATATAATCTACCTCTAACCGCCAATACTGAAGTTTCCCGCAGGCTACTTGTCGGCAACGTCCACAGGCTCGAGTCCAAGGTAGCGCAAACTTTCCCTCGACTTCTTGCCCGTCTCAAGAGTGAAAGTGGGGGAGACCTCCATATCTTCCATGGCTGACATAAAGGAACCGATGTCCACTTGCCCTTCGCCCAGGCCAATGTGGTCGTCATAGACGCCATTGCAATCGCTCAAATGCACATGCCGCAGATGATTCCCGTAACCTTTCGCCCACTCGCACAAATCCAGTTCCGAATGAAGACCGCAATGCGCCAAATCCAGACACAACTTCAACGATTCAGAGTCGAACTCGTCCACCAAACGCCGCAAAGGCGTCGGAGTGGCGTCAAACATATTCTCCAGGTAAATGCGTATGCCCGAATCTTCCGCATGCCCAATCAGTTCGGGCCAGAACAACACGCTCTGGTCATGGTAAATGTCCGGATACTCCGGAATCTTGATCATTACATTGTACTGAGAATGAAAAACGACAAACTTCGCGCCCAACAATCCCGCTATGTCTATCGCATCCAAATACCGCTTGCGGGAAACCTCCATGACCGCCGGATCGGGACTGTAATGAATCGTGTCGATATAGGGACCATGACACCCAATCGGCCCAGCGAGTCCACTTATTCTTTCTCTCATCGCCTCGACCTTAGACCTCACGGACGACAGATCTCCCGGTTCCCAAAGGGGACGCGCAAAAAACTGGATTTCCACGCCCACGCCAAACTCGGCCGCTACTCCCAACTCGTGCTCAGCGTGATGGCCCACGGCCACAAGTGTCTTTTGGCGGTTAACGGATAAACCGCCACCGCTGTTTTCACTGCTTTGCATCAGATTTTTCCCGCTCCTGTCGTTCCTTTGTCCTGGCCACACGCATTTTGCGATTATACTCCGCCCTTGCCCGGTTGTGGTCGTTAAGGTTTGTGCTGAAAGTGTGCGTTTTGCCATCAGCGTTCGACACAAAATACAGATACTTCTTGTCGGACGGTTGAAGCGCGGCGCGCAAACTCGCCACGCCGGGGTTAGATATCGGCCCAGGCGGCAAACCCGCATGCTTATACGTGTTGTAAGGCGACTCAGTCTCCTTATCAGTGTTCAACATCCGCTGCCCATATTTCCCAAGCGCATACTGCAAAGTGCTGTCCATTTCCAGCCTGCGCTTCAACCTGATGCGATTATGAATCACCGCCGATATATCCGCACGTTCTGCGTCCGCTACGGCTTCCTCTTCCACCAGGGATGCCAGTGTCACAATTTCCAGCCTATCACGGCCGTCCGCCTCCGGGATCTCCTTCATAAGCCCGGCGTACTCCTTCAAAAACTGGTCCGCCATGCGTTCCACAACTTCCTTTTCGCTCGGCTTACCGTCAAAGTAATACGTGTTGGGCATCAAAAAACCCTCTGCGGTGGCCGTCTTCAAACCCAAGCGTTCCAGCAACTCTGAATCGGACGCAGCCTCAACAAAAGCCGCAGGATCATCGAACAATTCCGCCGCCTGAGTTATGGTCAAACCTTCCGGGACAGTGACCTTGACCACATTCGCCATTTGACCCGGCACAGCGGATACATTCGGTCCTTCATACAAGATATGAAGCAATTCAAGCGGACTCGATCCCTTCTGCAACTCGTAGTCCCCATACTTCACGTCGAAGGCTGACTTGTCCAGCCGCACCGCCGCACGAAACAGCAATTCGTGCTCAACAAGATCGTTCTCGGCAAGAATCCGGCCAACATCCTTGCCGTTAGCGCCCTTGGGTATGCTGATTCGCACCGCTTCGCCAGGAGTTCCCGGACCCTTAATATGCTCATAAGCAATATAACCGCCCACTGCTGCAAAGACAGCCGCCAGCAAACACAATATGAAGGTAAACACGAAAAGCTTCAGCAATAAGCGCAAAGGACGAAAGCGCTTAGGTTTCTCAGCTATGATTTCCGGGTCACTCGCCATTTAACTCCGCCCTCTTCTTTGCGTGCGCCACCCTGTCCATATAAACCTGAAGAATATGCGTCGCCGCGATCTTGTCAATCACCTTCTTACGATCCTTACGCCGAACATTCGCATCTATCAACATCCGTTCAGCCGCCGCCGTCGAATACCGCTCATCCTGAGTAACAATCTCAATGCCCAAAGCATCCCGCAGCTTCTCAGCAAACGCCAAAACCTTCTCAGCCTGCGGCCCCGGTTCGCCCTCCATATTAAGCGGAAGCCCCACAACGATCTTGACCGCCTCCTTTTCCTCAACAACCGCCCGAATGGCCTCCACATCAGCATCAGGCGACGAACACTTTATCACCGAATACGGTTGGGCAACGATACCCAAAGGATCGCTGACCGCCACCCCAATCCGCACATCCCCAACATCCAACCCAACTATCCGTCCTTCAAGCATCAAGAAAACTCCAATCAAAACATCAACACAGCCACCAACCACCACTAAGCATCGCACCACACACACGTTCCATTCAAGTTCAGTTCC
>SDBV01001732.1_pt1 | contig 32649 bp, 38 predicted proteins | sample 2277081 | NCBI WGS metagenome assembly SDBV01 (sample SAMN10402039, study PRJNA504765) | marine sediment metagenome | isolation source: marine sediment core GS10_PC15, 223 cmbsf | place: Arctic Ocean: Southern Knipovich Ridge | collected 2010 | reverse complement strand
ATACAAAGAAGGTGAAAATGACAAATATACAAGAGACGATGGTTGTGCTTCAAAAGAATTTTAAGGAGTTAAGCAAATGAAAATAATAGATATATTACTTCGTATTTTAGTTCTTCCTGCCTATATGCTTTTAAGTCTTATTAGAAGCATATTTGTATGGATTATGTGGAATATAAATTTCATCCGCTATGGTGGAGAAACAATAGCTTATACAAAGAAACATGATAGGAAAACTATAGCTGATACTTATGAAAAAGTAAGCGCTTTTTTTGTAGAAAAAAGGGAGTTAAACAATGACCAAGAATGAATTTGCCCAAAAACGTAATTGGTTTAAACATCAAGTTGATTGTATGTATGCTATGTGCGGGAGAGAATTACAACTACCTTTTAACAATATCATATCAATTAATGAACGTAATCGCTTACAAACTATATCAAATTACTTATCATTTTTAAGCGAGGATTGGAAAGAAGAAACTAAAGAACTTAAAGCTCAAGTTATTTTCATCGTGAAAAAAACTGAATAGGGAGATACAAACATGCAACCAACGGACAAAGATCTACAAGAATTTAATTTGTGGTACTGTGAAACCAAATCAAGAGATAATAAATTTTTAACACAGAAACATATAATAAGAAGTTGGGAAGAATGGAAAGCTATAGATAAGATTTTAGACAAAGCAGTTGAAGATCTAAGAACCGGAAACTTTGGTACAGAGAGTGAGTAGCATAAGGGAGAACCCAGACTTTATAGACGCCTTTCTAAAGTGGACATTTAATACCGAACCTGCAGACAACTTCCGTCTCTGGACAGCTATCTCTACCATAGCCGGCTTACTCCAACGACGTTGTTTTATAACATGGGAAGGGCCGTTGTTCCCCAACTTCTACATAACCCTCGCTGGTCCTGCAGGGTCAAGGAAAGGTACAGCAATGCGTTTTGGTAGGATTATTCTCAACGCTGCTGGTGTGCCAATCGCTCCTGAATCAACTACGAGAGAAGCACTTATAAGAGATATAGCTGAGAGTTATGTTAGTACGCCAACTGGAACTGACATTATCCACCATGCTTCTCTTACCGTCTATGCAGATGAACTCGCAGTATTTCTTAATCAAAAAGATACTCGCATCATTCGTGACCTTAATAACTGGTTTGATTGTCCTGATATATGGCGTTATAAAACTAAAGATGCTAAACTATCAGATGAAATATCACACGTCTGGGTTAACATTTGCGGTGCTACAACTCCACAACTCATAGATGCTATCATGCCATATGAAGTTTTAGTTGGTGGTCTAAGTTCTAGAATGATTTTCGTATTCGCTCAGAGAAAGGGAAAGATAGTTCCTATACCAATGAAAACACCTGAGGAAATAGCACTCGAAGAAAGTTTAATAAACGACGCTCACACAATCCTTCAAATGATTGGAGAGTTTAAAATAAGTCAAGAGTTTCTTGAGAAGAATGAAAAATGGACATATATACATGAAGCAAACCCGCCCTTTGTGGGAACAATTCTTGAGGGTTACGCAGACCGTAGACGTATTCACCTTTTAAAACTGGCAATGATTTGCAGTGTCTCCCGGGGTCAAACTATGCAACTCACTGTTAAGGACTTTGACCGCGCACTCAGTATTCTCGAGTTAACAGAAAAGGACATGCTCGGTCCTTTCACAGGTTATGGTCGAAGTGATATGGCAAGTATAACAGCTGATATGATACGCTTCCTCGCCACCGAGAAAAAGGTTCTGTTGTCGAGGATTCTTGAGATGTATTATAAGGATACAGGTGATAAGGAGATGACCTTAAAAATACTATCTACGATTAAGGGGATGAAGAAGATTAAATGGGAGAATCAAGATGACGGTGATTTACTAATAACTTATATAATGAAAGGAGAATAAAATGCAAATCTGTAGTATATGTAGACTTAAAATTAAAGATGGTGTAATGATTGGAACTGGAGAAGGTTCGGGTAATAGTTTTGCGCATAAAGAATGCTATGACGAGATTGAAAATACTAAAGATAAAACCCTCGAAGATATGGTATTCATTAATCTAAGTTGTACCGAAGAACTAACTAAAGAGTTTATAAAAATAGCCCTCGAAGACATTCAAACATTTGATAAAAAACAACACGACTACGGTAGTGATAACATCGGAGATTTTGGAGAGTTTGGTGTGCTTGTAAGAGCTAATGATAAGATGCAAAGACTTAAAAATCTTTTAAACGTAGAAGAAACTACGGATATACTTAGAGGGTCAGGAGAGAATCCACTCAACGAACCAATAAAGGACTCATGGCTCGACCTGAGCGTATACGGCATCATCGCTCGCATGTGTCGTAACGGTATCTGGCCAAAATGAAATTCAAGCAAGGTGAATACACCAACCTACCATGTCCTACTTGTAAGTCGGTAGGATACGAGCAAGATTCTCGCATATATATAATCCCAGGTGATGAAGAATTAATAGAGACAAGAGGTTATCAACTTGGAAGATGTATAAACTGTATGAGCATTTTAAAAATAGAGGAGAGATAAATATGGGCAAGTATAGACAATATGCAACAACTCACAGTATAGCTGTGACAGAGGAAGTTTTTAAAGTACTTAAAGAGAGACAAACTCTATTACAAAAAGCAATGCAAGAAACAATAACTCTTGATGATACTCTACGTCATTTTTTTAACTTAATAGAGAACAAATGGGGTAGCACCCGCTTTGAAAAGGAGTAAACCATGTACACGTTAGAATTCATCGACGGACCTTGGGAAGGACAAACTTACGATACTCATTTACATCACGAGGAGATAAAACCCAGACCATCTCAAACCAGTACATTCGAAGAAGGTATCTATCGTCTTGTCAGCGAAAAAAATAATACATTGGTATATCAGTTTAGTCCTCAAACTTTTCTATAATAGAATTAACTCTGTCCATAAAAATCCTAATTCTATTCGGTTCGTTAATAGGGTCAATCCGTCCTTCCCTAATATCCTCACTCCACGATGCGTTAAAACTCTCCAACTCCTTTTGTATCCTAAACGCCTCAGGGTCTCTGAGATAAGTGAAAGTGAAGGGTGCGAGTGCAATCTTAAGTGCTTGACTCGTCTCCTTCGCCAACGCCTTTCTCGCAACTTCCTGTTCCTCATCTCCCGCAATAAGACCAAGTATTTGATAAGTGTTAAGTACGATATACTTAATATCTTTCCCTACCTGTTGCGGCAGTGTGTCTGTTGAGAGAACAATAGGTTCGCCGTTATCATCCCTGTTATTAACCCAGTTAGACATAATACGAAACATTGGAGTAACTTCCCATTTAAATGAGTTAAACAACTTCTTAACTCTCTGGTCAGGTCTAGCGGCTAATGCTCGTAAAGTTCTATCCCCATATTTAATATATATGTTGGCGGGGGTAGGATGCGATACAACAATATCCTTCGGCCCTTCATCTGTCTGAGTTGGCTTTGTATACTTCGTCCCAAACACATCGGTCTCAAATCCTTGAGACTTCATATAAAGATGAAAGCCCATAAGAACGGCAGCTCCATAAAACAAACCTGAACCTAAATGAGCTTCTTTCGGAGTTAACTTCTTCGCCTTCTTCGATTGACCAAAAACACCTCGTATAATATCCGGACCTACTATCCCACCTTTAATAGCACCAGCAACCATATTCCCCTGAAGCTTTGCCATTGCTATCTTAAACGTTGGAGTAAAGAGGAACCGATTCATCATCTTCCTTGTCGCAACAGGAACAGCTGCATAATCTCCATGTGTGAGGGCAGAGAGTTGAGCAGCTTCTTTTAAACTAAAACCTTGGTCCATGAGATATATAGCAGTTGAGGTTCTAATAGCTCTATCAAGTTCCCAAGCAAGTCCCCAACTTAAATTATACATCTCTTTTAGCGTCTGATTAGGCAGAGCTTTTATCATTATCTGAAGTGCGTGGTCTCCAGATTTAAGAGCCTCCCTCGCCTGTTTCAATGTCACGTCCCTACCAACTGCTTTTGCTAAGTTAAGTCCTTCACCAATTGCTGCTGCAACTATATTTCCAAAGCGTGGACGAAGTACATTCTTAATGTGATTGATAGCCTCAGTGTGAGATTCGAATAAGTTAGGGAACGGTGTTGACGACATACCCGCTTGATTTAATTCGTGATAAAGTTCCGAACGTCCAAATGCGTGCCTGAATCCTCGTGCCAGAGTCCCGTTAACGACACTTTTTCCACCCAAGCGATTTCCACCCACAAAACCTGAAACAAGCTCTCCTGCGATAAATCCAGCGGCGGCTCCAGGTGCTCCGGCAATCTTACCACCTATACCTGCACCAATCAGATGTTGCTTCAACACACCTGTCATAGATGCCTGATATATATCATACATTGGAAGGAAGAGTGGATTCCAGAAAGCAGCCATCTTGACTGTGGAAATGCCCATGTCGAGAATCATCATACCTCGATTACTTGGTGTAGTCATTTTGAGGTACCATTCTGCTAGTGGGGCTCTTACAAGATAACCATCAAGAAATGTCGAACGGCGGGGCGGGATAGACCATTGACTAAATGGAGGCTCCTTTGTTTTACCCTCTTTTCTTATAAGACCTTCCTCCAAACCCGCCTTACGTATTTCAAGTTGACCGACATCTCTACCCAATCTCCGTCCGAGCATTCCCACAAAATCCATTATATGAATCTGCGATGGATCTATAAGACCTGTCTCGAGAAGAGCATCAAAATTAACATCCTTCACTTTAGCTTTTGACATAGTTGCAATAACACCATTAGCAGCATCAACATCTTCCTGCATAAGTTTTTGAAGGAATAAAGATGCTTCAGTAGTTATACTACTCATTTCACTTAATGCATCTTCAGCAATTTCTAAATCCCTTAAATTCTCCCCTCGAGCCTGACGACGATTCTTCATTCCTCGAACCGTACTTTTAATCTGTTTCATTGGCGAACTCTTCTCACCAAACCTTGCCAGTTCTTCTGCAGCGAACTTCTTGTAGTTCGACCAAAGTCCTAATCCTTCAGCATATGCTGCTTCTTGTGTCGGTGATAGTTTTGCACGATTCACCTTACTCTCAGCAGCGTATCCCATCTCCTGCAAAGCATCATTATCAGGACGAATAAACTTCTTAACTGAAGAACCAATTTTACTAGCTACGTTCAATGCTCGTTCTTGATGTGCGAACTCTACACTAAAAAAGTTCTTCACAGCGACACCAACATCCTTCATCCCTATACGATTATACCTATCTTGTACAGAGAATACATCAGCTAAAACCTCATGCCACTTTCTATTATGTTCTCCAAGTGTATCAAGATTCTCTCTTTCAATCCTAACCCTATCCTCAACACTTGCATCACGTGGAATTTCTTTATCAAGGAGTTTAACCCTATCTCCCTCAGGAACGCTTCGAGCCTTAGGGTCGTTCGGGTCAAAGTCGGTAAAGAAACCATTTGCTATGAGTTCGCTTCTGAATCTGTTAAGATATGGTATAGCATTTTTTCCAAGACCAGGATTTTCACCACTATCTCCCTTTATCATAAATTCTGAAAACTCACTAAACTCCATCCCCGCCTGTTTTGCCTTCTCCCAAGCTCTTTCAAAATGTGGTCTCGAGCGTTTAAATCCTGCTTCTGTAAATATTGGAATTAAAGTATTTAATGTATTCGGGTCACCTGAAAAAAGTTCACCAAGACCTTTAACTGTATTTTTCAAAGATTCAAAAAACAAGTCAGTAGCGTTTTGTAAATTCGCACCTGGTCGAACGCCCCTCTTAGCCATATTCTCTTGAAATGCTAATTGAGTTCTTAACAGTTCTTTTGCTTTAGGACTTCTGAGTCGCCGCTCTATCTCTCCAATTTGTTTCTCAAAGACACTTGCAGATTCTTCTGCTGATTTTCGAGGTACGAGTTCTATACCAAGAGCGTCTGTTGCAACTCTTTCTGTAAGTAGGTCAACAACAGGTGCCTCACCCTTCAACTCTGACGGAGCTCTTGGAGTTCTTTCAGGAAGAAGGGCTCGAACATCTGTTGACCTTGTTGGGAGGGTAGTTTCACCTTTTTGAATATCGAGTATCTCACCAACAGTTGGTTGCTTTGGTGCATCAATTAAAAACTGTTCGAGTTTTATATTCTCAACTTCTATATCAACTCTGTCCTTAAATGTTGGGTCATTGTTAATAGCATCTTCAATCTGTCGTATAAAGTCCCGCCCCTCAAAGGATATAATATTCATATCCTTCTTAAAACGTTTATATGTGGTTTTCCCAAGATGGATTCCCATGCCTGCTGTAAGAGAGGTTATCGCGAGCAACTCCGCTGCCTCTCTCGTATTCCCTGCCTTCACCGCATCTTTAAAAGCTATTGCAAGTTCGGGAGTAGCAGAAAGCATATCAGCTGAAAATATAGCCGGTATAACGAAGGAGGAAGTACCCGCAGTGCCAACCATAAGTGCAACGTTTCCTGGCGAAGTTAAACCTTCAATGAATGTTACAGCACCTCGAGATAATCCCCAGAGAATATCTCGAGTCTTCTCTTCAAATATATATGTAGGAACACCTTCAAAAATAACTTCTTCACCTTTTGTAGTAGTTAAAACTGAACCTTTACTGTACCTTAAGAATGATGCTGGAGGTTCTAAAGACATACTATCTGAAACATTAACAAGCGGTGTATCAATTGCTTCAGCAAATACACCCTCTCTTGGTACTTGACCAGGAATTATAGGACCAACCATTGCATTCTTTAACATCTCCAACAAGACTTTTGGCTCTTTCAAATTCTTAATTTGTGGCCCAAACTCCATAAATGGTATTCCAGTTATCTTTGAAAGACTCATTAGTTCATCACCGTCTAACTCCTTCAATATACTCGGATCTTCATTTATCTTCTCTATAACTTTCTCTCGAAATCCCGGAGCAATACTCTCTGCAAACTTAGGAATAATAGATTCAACCTTAGCCTTTCTCAAATTCTCCTCTTTAACTTTTGCTCTCTTTATCTCCAACTCCTTCTGTTGTTCTTTACTTTGAAGTGCTGGAAAAGCAAGACCTACAAACTCCCTAGTCTCCTTAAACGCTTTATCAAAGAAACCTTCGTCTTGAGGTAAGTCAGCAAGAACAGTTGCGTCATACTTTTCAAACTCACCAAGTTCTACAAAAGGAGAAAGAAGTTGAAATATCTCACGTCTCGCCTCTGGCTTCTTCATACTAGTTTTAAAGTTATCAAAGTCACCAATATTAATTCTATCCTTACTCAACTGGAAGAGTTCATCAAGAGGAGAAGTAGGTTGTTTTGTAAGTTTTATTCCTTGCTCTTCTGGCGGAGTTTGTATAAAAGGATTACCCATTATTGTCCAAAGTGTTGTGTTTTTACTTTTAGTTTAGGAGCAAAGCCAGACTTTCCGACAACTCCTGGAGGTGCATCTATTCTTTCAAAGACAACTAACTCAATTGCCTGTGCTAAATCCATACCTCCGTTTGCAAGATTACTTGCCTTTGTTATAAGACTTTGCAGACGTTTCATTGCTGCTGGATTAGCGTTTAAAAATCCTTTAGCACGTTTCATATCAAATCCAGTTAATGGGTTTGACAAAGCACGCATAATTTCCCCAGCCTTTGCTACGCTACCACCAACAGAAGACATAATTCCCGCAAATACTTCCTCATTAAATAATGGAATTAAAGAAGTTTCTATAAACTTTAGGTCAGCTGTCTTAAGACGCTTATCTCCACCGCCACTTGAATCAGCCGTAGTAACAGGAGAAATATAAGTACCAAGAGTTCCATCTGGCTTTAGCGTCCACATATGTTTATCTCGAGGACTAGTTTTCTTACCATCTGGTCCGGTATTTACAGTTACTCTTTGTGGAGCAACTGGACGCGTTGTTTTAGGAGTTAATTGATTTATCGCCTGCACGCCACGCAATATATTGATAAACGGCTGTGCGCCTTCTCTCAAACTCTGAACCTCATCAAACTGTTCTCTTTGTGTTGCTTGCTGTGTAGCTGCTAAAATTGACTGCGGTGACAGCCCTACAAGAGCTGCAGTATCTATTCCTGTAGGGCTAACCGAGAGGGGAGCTTCCACCCGCAACAGCTTGTTGTGTTAATTGCTTCATAAGCATCAACATCATTTCAGACTGCAGCCTACCTCTCAATGGGTCAGAACGACCCGAACCTTGCGGGTCAATCATATCAGCAATGTCAAGAAGAAAACTTCTCCCACTCGGTGACGTTAAAGAAAACCCACCACCAGCGGATGCTTCAGGAGTAGCTGGCGTACCTGTAACAGGCCCACCTGTATTTGCAACTTGGGTAGCTCCAACAGTTTGATTCGGAACACCAGTCTCGCCAAAACCTCCACCGCCTACTAAACGAGTAAGCAAGTCAGTGTCGTCGAAGAAGTTCTCCGTTCCATCAGGAGACCTACTTTTAAGATTCTTATTTAGAAATTGGCCGAAGTCAAGGCCGTGTAAACCATCAGGATGTTGTGGCATAATAAACCTCCAGTTTTTTTCACAATGAAAATAACTTAACTTGAACCAAAGAAACCTATAAGTGCTCCGATACCACCTCCAACTATCGCACCTTCAGAACCAAACTGAGCACCAGCTGCAGCACCACGAGCAGTTCCTCCTAATGTAGATTGAAGTTGATTCGGTTGATTAAGTACCGGATTAACACCACCGTTTATTGAAGCCAATAAGTTTGCACCAAATTGAAATGTTGTTAAATCCCAAAGTGACTCTTTAACCTCAATCTCTAAAGCTCTTATCTTTTCCTCTCTATTCGATGTAATAATACCTCTAACAATCTCATTCTGTAAAGAAACAAGATCAGACGCAGCTGATAATTTCATCTTCAACATTTCCATCATCTGACTCACACCAGTAACAATAAGTTTGCTTTTAGTATCTTTAACCTGATAACGTAAATTTGCTTCGAAATCTGATACAGTTTTTGCAAACTCTGTTTCTAAATTCATAAGACCAAGTATAAATGTAGATGCATGAACTCCATTAATGTCAGACATTCCACCAGCGTATCTTGCAATATTAAGACGTCTATTAATATCCTGTCTATTACGAAATGCAATACCGGAAGCAACAATTTCAACTTCAGGAATAACTGTATCTCCATAAACCTCTTCAACTATATCAACATACTTCTCCCAAAAATCTGCATGAACAGGTGACAAAATTGAAGTTCGATGAGCAGGGACAAAATCATCTACGAATGCTTCATAAGATGCATGTTCATCTTCCATCTTAATAAGTTCAAGTTGCGCTTGAAATGCAACTGCTCCTCCGTACGGATTACCTCCAGGAGATAAAGCTACATTCATAGCATCTTCAACTGTTGATGCTATATTAAGTGCTGGGTCATCTACTGTACCACCTGTAAGCCATGAAACATGTATTTCTTCCATATAATCAGGAAAGTTTACAGAACCACTTGGGCCTCCTCCACCTCCACAAAGCGCAATATCTCCTTCGTACTCAAAACTTTCTTCTTTAAGCACTTCAAGAGTTTTCATGCTAAATACAACTTTAGTATATATCTTCATCATACCTCCATATAAACTAAACGTTGGTCGGTATTACCTTTCAACTGTTTAACTATCCTAATCACTTCCTCATTCTCTGTAAAAGCCATAATAGATAAACAACCATTAGCTTTGGCGAACTTAGATATAACAAAAAAACCCTCGTCCCAAACTAAATTTGGAGTTCCTCCCATAGAGAACATGGAATAAATAAGTAAGTTCCTAACACCCGTGATAAAGTCTACGTTGATATAAGTTAGGAGATATACTTGAGGCTCACCAGCTGAAGTTATCTGCCATACTTGTACTTTATTATCCATAGCATTAGTTAATATTCTAAGCATTCTTGCTTCACCGCCTTTTAATACAGGTGGTAGACCAGTTTCAAAACCCACTTTGATGTTCTGCCAAATTTCAGATATTTGGTCGGGTGTTAGTTGGTTTGTTTCAATCATACTTTACGACCTTCTATCCCGTGATGAATATTTGAATCTGTTATAAGTGGAGCAAGTATAACACCCCACCAATAAGCAACATGAATAAATGTTAAACTTATACGAGGTAGGTATAAAGTTGTATGATAATAATAATTTCCATAAGCATCATACGAGTAACCTAACCACGGCAAATAACGTTCTCTCCAATTTTTCATAACTTATCTCCTTGATTAACACTAGGTCCACGAACAAAACGTCTATCCTCAACATGGTAACGAGCTCGAATCGAATCAATATTAACGTCTCGATAATCTGTTCCAGTTAAACGAAGACGAAAGTCCTTACCACTAATACCCATATAAGCTTGACCTTCATCGTTCAACTCAATCTTATCAGTTTCGGTAAAAGCAACTCCTGTCTTATATTTAAAATCAATAGATGCTTTCAAGCTCGACTGCGACGTTCCCCCCGCTGCGGGGAATTCTGGCATTTCATGTACAATATCCATCCATGTTATATGCTTCACTCCAGACTGTTGACGTTGACCAATAGTATCAGTCTTTAATCTAAACTCTTTATTCATTGCCTCTTTATGCAATCCTAAACCATATACCCGCCCTTGAGTGTTTATAATACTCGTGACATGCTGACCATGCTCTGTCAAACCTGACTTAGTTAAAATAAAACTCTTCTTCCCATCACATATATAAAACTCTCCACCTTGTTGAGGATTATAAGATATAATAATATCCCTTCCAAGCATGGATTGCATGTACTCACGATAACCAAGCTCAGTTACTTTAAACTCTTTATCTACATGCCAAAGATAGCCGTCGTTGTTTACAAAAAGATGTTCTTCCTCATTTCCTCCAACTGCTCCTGTATTACTAACACCACTTGCAAGCTGCGTAAATTCTTTCGTACTCATTCTACTGTCAGTAGGTATAAGTGCTGAAACTCCTCCGTCTCCATATACCATAACTCCCGCACCAAGTGGTTTCATTTGTCGAACTTTACCTTTCCATTTCATTGGTTGACAGCCAAAAGTATTCTCCTTCATCTTCTCGATAATATAAGAATTAGCCGAATCATATCCTCCTGCTGTAAAACCCTCTTCAAGTTCAGTTAAAGCAACAAATAACATAAACATATCACCACCGCCGATAGAACTCCACCAAACAAAGTTCTCATCAAGCCCTTGAAACGAGTCTAAAATTGCAAGATCAGTTGCTAAGTTCGCTGTTGTGTTTGCAAATGTTGTTACAAGTGAAGTCCATTTTGCTGACCAGAAAAAATTTGGGTCAAATCCTCCAAACCAAGCCCGACCTCGATATGCACAACATGCCTGTGTACGAGGTTTAGTTCCTATATACATTCTATCCGCAGGATTATCAGGACTTAAAACTCTCATCAAATGTTTATTATAATGGAAGATAGTATTAACTCCATTAGTCAGCATCCATGTATCCCAAAATTCACAAAACTGCCATTGATTACCGATAGTTATATTAGTAACAACAGAGGTTGGTGTGAGAGCAGAGAAGAAGTTAGTCAAACGAAATACACTCCAATCATTCTCATTAACTAAAAATATCCGATTCCTGTCGGCAATTAACATTTTACTCGAACCTTTGAAAAGTTGAGGAAATGGCCAACCGAGAACTATTTGATTCGCGTTCAACGTAAGTTGCGAGAACGGTAGCTCAACAGGTTCATAAGGGACTAAACCATACGGTGTAATCTTTGCATTAAAGCAATCAAGAAGAAAGTCTGAATTGCGAGCAGAACGAAAATCTGGACGTAGTCCTTTATCAAAGGTTATATTTAATGGAAGTTCTCTCATCTTAAAACTCCGTTATCCATAAATAATTAAGCCATTCTTCAACATCAGAATCAATTTCACAATCAATCTCAGGAATCATTTTATCTACCTCTTAACAACCGTTTTACTTTTAATCTTCTTCTTTGTTTCTTTTTTGATTTTACTATCTTTGTTCTCAATTTGTAAGAATGTTGGCCTTTGTGTAGTCTCTGTTATCTCTCCTTCAAAAAATTTACTGACAGGTATAGCCTCAAGTGCAGTTGTCCATCGTTGTATAAAGTCTAGATATGAAATATACTGGGTATTTTCTTTATTCTCTTCGATGAACTTTCTCATATCATAACGAACAATTGCAACCGCTTTTGCTGTACTAGTAAAGGGTGTTTTTACCCTCTTTCTTTTTACAGCAGCTTTAAGAGCTCTTAATTTTGTTCTGTCATATTTTGCCATAATTAACCTGCCTGTTGAGTTCGACCACTTATCTGTTCATCAATCAAATCATTTTCCAATCCTCGAAGTCGAGATTGTATTGTAGCAAGTTGATTCCTCTCACCTTCTGTATTACGATAATCACCTTCAAGCACAAGCATACCAGCCTTAATCAAAATATCAGGATAAATTTCAGTCCAATAGTTAATATCCGTATTCACCACAAGTGTCTTTTCAAAAAATCTGGCAAGAACACTAAGAGTATAAACTGCATCCGAGGCTGGAAAAAAGAGAACTGTGTTCTGTGCGAAGTGATCACCAAAAATCAAGTCGTCTGAATCAAAAGTAAACTGCGCTGTAAACGGTGAACTTCCACCAACTGCGGTTAAACTTTCTTGATTTGGCGAAAGGTTGTTAACGGCAAGAGTCCAAAACTCGGGCTTTCCCTGTGTTAAATCAGCTTTAGGTTTACCATAAGTCTCACGTATTTTACCTAGGCTATCCTTCTCCAAAGGGGTTTTACCCGCAGCATTTACCAACCATACTTCCTTAACTGAAGTGGTATTAGAAATATCAAGTTTGATATCTCCAGCCGCAATATCCTTGCGTTCCCAAGAGAACTCCTTACGTCTCGATGTCATAGAATCAAGAATTCTCTGACCAGCTTGAATAACCTCGTCAACTCCATATATCGTTGCCGAGACGTAATTAGTGGTATCAACTACAAGGTCATGTCGACCTGTAAGTTTGATAAATCTTTGTTTAATAGCGAGATAAGCCATGATAACCTACTTCTTTTGTGGTTTAGTTTTTACTGCAGCAGAACTTTTTGTTGCTGATTCAGCTAAAGCTAAAACTGCAGCAGCATCTTTTGCAGTATCAGCAGTTGCACTTGCGTTAATTTCTCTCTCTTTCTTAAGCGCTTCTGCTACGGCTCTCTTAACCGCTGCTTTTTCATCTACTTTTGCTGTTGCCTTAACCGCATCAATCTCAGCGCGTTTTAAACCCGCCTTATGTCTACGTTCTGATTCCTCAAGCGCTTTCGCATCTTCATCATCCGCATCTACACCTATAGTAATCTTACTCCGCTCCGGATTAGACAGTGGATGAGTGCCGGAAATCATAACAGGATTGAAGTTGGCGGGGTCGTCTCCGGCTTTAACATTAGGAATACCTTCTTCCAATTCAGCGAAATGAACGTTGAAAACGTTTTTCTTTCCAACCAACACTTTAATATCCTTAATATGCAGAGACATTCCATTATAAGGATAAACCTCAATTACAACCTCACCGGTGAGACTCTTCTCAAAAGCATCTTTAACTGTAGGACCACTGTATTTTTTTTCCTTCGTTGGCATATCTTTCTCCTTGTTTAAATTTTAAAAAAGTGATAGAAGGCTCGAACAACCCCGAACGAACCTCCTATCAACTGGTCTAAGTGTTAAAGACGCTAAACGATTGAATCGTTACCTGCACCGTCGAGCAATCCCCAACCACGTGTATGATGTAACTCAAGGCCGGCTTCTGTTAAATACTCCTCGTCCTTCGCGTCCTTAGCATTGGCTCCACCTTCATCCTGGTTATCTGCCTTGAACTTAGTATCAGTTACAAAACGGAAGGATAAGCGGCGGGGGTCACCAATAACGCATTTGAACCTATCCTCCGTAATATAACTTAAAAGAGGATGTGTAATAAGTTCAATAGTACCAAAAGAAGTACGCCATGTAGTAACTTCCAAACCATATTCAACAGAACGAGAGGTCAGATTAATCTGACCGGACACTTTCGCGAGTTTGTTGAGGCCAAGCTGGAATCCTGAACCACAAAGACCCATTAACGATTTAACCTCATTAAACCTGAAAATTTGCTCGAGGCGGTCGTCGAGCCAGTCCTCTCCCTTATTTAACCACTTTGTTCCAGAGAACGAAGCGTCAATACGGAAATCGCTGTTAACGGCGTTTGAATCACTCCTAATCCAAGGAATGATTCCTCGAGTCGTTCGGAGCGGTTTGTTGTTCGACCCAACTGTTTCATATCGTTCGCTAAAGAGTAAAGACCTATCCATCTCAATACCGTGGTACTGAAGAATTTCAAGCTTCTGTTCTTTATACGGGTCGCCTGTACGAAGCATCGTTTCCTGCGCTGTACGTGTGATGCTAAATGGCGTACGATAAATTTGAGTGTAATTAAACCGCTTGTTCGGGTCATAGGTAACTGCGTCTGGCATTTCAGCGCCTTCAGCATTTGCGTTACCGATAATCAGAACAACGTCAACAGTAGATAAATTAAACGAAGCAACAGTCGCACTATTATCATCGGCCTCAAGGAGGGTAACGAGTAGATACGAATTCGCCGCATTCTTCACAACTTCATCAACAAATGCTACAACATCAACATCTGAACGGTTGGCATCACGAAGAACTATTTGATGCCCAGCCCTAAAATGATTCGCTGTAGCATTACTTGGTAATTGAACGTAGACCTGTCCGCCTGCTATTCCCTGCACGGCCTGATGTGTAGCGCGTACGTAAGAGGTCGAAAGAGTATCAATGAAGATATCAGTAACTACACCACCTTGTTCAGCCAGAATCTTGTCCCACCAGTTGAACTCAGGGTCAGTTACTTTTTCATTCTTCAATTTACTCATAATAGCAGTTAAAGGAGCGGCGCCTGAAGGAAACAAACGAAGAATCATCTGTCTCCAACTCTTAGGTCTTTGGTCGGTAGCCCAATCTCCAGTACCACGCATACCAAGAAAACCTGTTACTGACATAATAAATCTCCTATTAATTATTAGAGTTGAGTTTTTTTCATTGTGAAAAAAACTGGTTACAAAAACTTAAGACATTTCAATTTCAATCACCAACGTCGCTCTCGCAGCAACAGTTGAACCACCATCGGTGGTGACTGAAATCAAAGTTCCTTCAGCAACAACGAGGTTTGCGTGAGAAGCGGGAGTGATAGTATCAATATCACCAGGAGCTGAACTCGCAGTAGCAATCGTTATTGTTTCGGTTATATCACCTACAGATGAAGCAATAGTTAAGACAGCATCTCCTGTTGTAATAGCGGAATGTAGGATACTTGTTACCTTCCTTATATTTCCTGCCACAGGAGCCAAAACATAAGCCGCTGATACTGCACTAATATTCGTAAGCTCAACCTGTACGTAATAGCGATTGTTTACAAAACCTATCTCATAAACAGTTACAGCCTCACTTCCCACTGTCGCGTTGGTAACTCTTACAAGAAAGTGTCTTGATTGAGCTCTCTCAATTACCATAACACCAGAGAGTGTAACTCCTGTACCCGCCGTAAGAGTGATAACTTCATCACCATTAGCAGTGTTCCGAATGGTAAAGATAAAGCTATCTCCAACTGCTGGTTCTTGTATACCAGCAACAATAAGAGCCGCAGTTGGTGTAACATCTGAACGATTTGCTCCAGCGGGGTCACGTAAAATAAGACCATCCAGAATATTCGCAATAGTTAATGTAAGCGCTCCTGCTGTAGCATCAGTGAGTGGTGTAACCTTTTTCGTCACCCTCCCACCAACATGAAATGCTCCATCTACAATGCGGAACCCACCATCTTGCGTTGGGTCCATTCCGAGTCGGCGTAAATCTCCACTTATAGCCATGTTTTACCTCCTCGGTTTAAGAGTGACCAGTAGTCGGAAATTCAATCCAATCTTTACCAATAGAAATAAAGATTGCATGTTCCGCTGCAGCGTTAAGCACAACATCAGTGAAACCCTCACCAGCAATAGTGATATCATCTGTCGAACTTCTTGCAACCATGAAAATAGCAACAACCTTACCTGCACAGGCCTCTGGCCTTGGCATAGTTATTGTAAAAGCTGTACCAGTTGTAGAAGCATAAACAAACTGCTCGTGGGCTTTCAAAGTAAGTGCCGCCTCTGGATGTATTAATCTGTCGGTAAAGGCTTTTTCTTCGATGCCTTTATCTCTTCCAAATGCTCCAGGCATAATAAACTCCTTACTTAAAAAGTTAAATTCAATTAATTAGATTCATCTAAAGCAAAGTCAAGAATTTCATCCATCTGCGCACCTTGTTCTGTGGGCTTACCTTTCACTACCGGCTCCTTAACAACTTTACGTCTCTGTACTTTCTTCTGGCCAGGTTGTGCAGATTTCTTCTTCTTGACAGTTCGAAGTGTTGTTTCTTCAACCACCACTTTTTGTGGGGTTGCAGCTAGTTTAAGTTTTTCTCTAACCTTTTTAGCCGATTTCTCCAACAATTCATTTATATCAGTTACCTCTGGGTGCTCAGCACGAATTTGATTCATAACTTGTGCGGTGTATTGTCTAACTCCTGCAAGATCTTTGTTTTCTACAAAGAACTTCTCAACTCCTGATTGAATTTCCACATACTTAGGAATCAAATTCCTCATGTTAACAACCATTAAAGGTAGTATAGCTTGTGCAACTTTTCCAGCAATTTCTTCTCCAAATTTATTCATTCCTTCTGGAGTTCCAGTAGTCGCTGTAAAATTCTCTTCGGTGACTATGTTAAAATCAACAGGTGTCAAGTCTTGAATATCAGTCTGAGCCTGTTTCTCCTTCCCTTCTTCCTTCTTTTCAACTGTCTTTTCTTTACCTTCAGTTTGAATACCATTTAACTGCATGATACTTGAAAGTCTTTCTATCTCCTTCAACAATCCTTGATTCTGTTCTGTTGCTTCAGGAGTTATAACCTCAGGTTCTTCCTCCGTCTCAAGACGAACTTTTTCTCCAACCTTATAACTCTCATCAAGTCCGTAAGATTCAATCAACTCCTCCGTCAATGTTACAACTTCTCCCTCTCCATCCTCTGTCTCTTTCTCCTTAGATGAAACATCCTTCTTCGACTTTGTCTTTTCCTCAGCAGCTTTCTCAGCAGCCTGTTTTTCTTTAGCCTCATTTTCAGATTCCTCGGCTTTGAGTTTCTTCTCAACCTCTTTAATGTCAACCTTTTCGATAAGATCAGCAGGGTCTACGTCCTTGTGTGTTTCAACAAGAGGAGTTGCTTTTTCTACAACCAGCGGTTTACCATCCTCACCAATTTTAACTTCTGGTAAATCCTCTTTACCCACAGCAAACTCCAGCAGGTCACCAATTGCCTCCTCTGTATCCTTATCCACCACTTTCTCCGCAATTTCAACTTCTCCACCGCTTCCACCTGCATCTTCCTCAAAATACATAGGCATACGTAAACTAAAATAATCGTACATAATAAATCTCCTTATTCTATTCTTTCAATTTAGAAGTGGTTATCAAGAACTTCTGTTTCTTTGTCTGGATTATCTTCCAGAATCTCTCTTATTTTTAGAATATAAAAATTTTCCCTCAACAATCCCTTGAGAATTAAATCATCATCTGATGTGGTACTAAAATCTAACAAAGCAGACATTAACTGTGCTCGCTTGAAACGAAGTAACTCCTCAATCTGCCTCCATATTCGAGACTGAAAAAATGTATTTAACTCAGTATCACTAAACTTTACATCAATTTCTTTTTTAGTGAGTAATTTTTCAATGTCTAAAATAGTTAAATCATCATGTGGATTTGGCATTTATACCTCCTCTATATTTGCAAGGTCACCCTTTCTAACACTCTCAGCAACTTCATCCGTAGGTCGTACTTCCGGTTGAATAGCTGGTCCCTTCCTCACCCATGTCTCAACATCTTTAATATCTATCTTACGACCGATGCTTTTAGCAATTCTTATAAAATCAAACTCGGCTGCAAGTTCAGGAGGTAAATTACCTAATATCTGCATAAACTGCACCATTGACTGTGCATTTCCACTCCCTCCAGGAATAGAACCATCATGTGTCTCAAGGTCATATGCAACATCAGCAAGCTTTTTTGGGTCTGCTAAAATCCTTTGTTGCACAACATCGAGTCCATACTCCTTTGCAATATCTTCTGCGAGTCGACCAGTAGCTTTTACGTAGGTTTCCTGTCCCATCTCATTTACAACATTCGAAGCACACATTACACCAACGTCTTGATTAACCTGAACCCACATTAAAAGAGCATCTTTCTCAAGCCGACTCAATGCTCCCTGTGTAACTGTATTAGCTTCAGATGCAGATACTCTTGAACCTCGGTCTGGAATACTACCGCCTATAATATCTGTAGCACCACTCGTGTCTTTTTTAAGTTGCATGAGAACTTGCATATCTACCATGTTTCCTGCTGTTATGTCCTGAACGGGTATTGGTAGAATACCATCCTTCAATCGACCTAATCCCCACATACTCTTCCTAGTTCTAACAATCATACCTTCTTTCGTATCCAAAACATCATCGTAGTTTACAATACCTGGGTCAACACCAAGCATGTTATTCATTGACTTCTTAATGTTTCCCATACGCATGTTATAGAGGAAATTGATTGCATTTTGCATACCCGCTTCAATCTCTAAACGAGATAACGGTGCAACGTTATGTCCATCAAAGTCAGGTGACGCAACTGATATCGGCTTTAGACCATGCACCAAGCCGGCGGGAGAGGCTTGTGTTATAATCTCATCCCCAGTCAATTCAAAGAACCACGTCTCAGGCCCATCCTCATCTCCTAAATCCCAATCAAAAGGAATGAGGTCGATATACATTCTAATTTTATCAACTGGTGAAGTATACACCATATCAGTTGAACGTTTTGAAACACTCTTCTCTGGGTCTTCATGTCGACCAGTAAAGTCTTGTTTAAGTATCTGACTTCGACCGTCAATGAACTTAACAAACTTTCCATTAACTTTAAGAGAGTCCATCTCTTCATCAAGAATCAATCCAGCATAATTCCCTCTTTCTACCCAACCAACATACTCCATATTCTCAACTTCATGTATAGGATAGTTGGTATCTGGTAAGAAGTCATAAGGGTCAATAGAATTTAGTTTATTCCCCTCAAATCGAATCTTCTCACTTACATTCTCTTTAACAACTCGAGCAAATAAACCATCTTCTTCAATCATATCAGAAACGTTTATAACATCCTTTACCCAACTTGTAGTAATAATACCACAGTTATATTTATAAGCATCTGACCACATGGTATGTAAAGCAAGTGCCGCTTTACTTTTCCTAAGTTGTGAAAGAACAAGACTTTCCATTATAAGAGCTTTTGGTATATCCTCCGGACCTACACCCGAATATCTAAACATATTGTCGGGTAAGAAAGCCTGTACCATATAGGTTAACAACGTTTGTAGAATAGCGTACGAGGACGGTACAACGATACTAACCGGACGCCTCTTATCCGTAGCTTTTAATTTCTTCTCCTCTGAAGTCAACGGTATATAAGCGTTCATTGTTTCATCTATCTGAGACCATCCTAAATACCTCTGCTGCATCCTTCTCCGAGCTTCAAATGCTCGAACAAGTATTTGGTCTCTTAAAGAGTCGTGGAGTTCTGAACCGGGCTTAAGGTCAAGACCAAACGAGTAGTCATATAAATCTTCTGAATTGATTAAATTTTGTAGTTGTCCAGAATCTGAAAACTGCTTTCTATTCGCTCCAAAACTTGGGTCAATTATTATAGGCATATTATCAATTTCCTAAGAAATGTAAGATAGTATAAAGTATTATACTAACTATAATACCAATCATAATATTATCAAACTCGGGGAAATATCCCCTAGTTCCATTTTTCTTTAATGGTATCTTACGAATTTTCATGCGTGTTGAAACGATTCGTTGTGTGTATCACTGTCGTTATAGTCGTTTGGTATATCATCATACTCACCTTCGTTTGTATAGATACTTAAACCTGTACCCTCTGGCAAAAAGAACAATGTCATAGTGTCCATAACCTCCACTATATAAGCGGCACCATCCATCATATCCCAATACTTAGACCGCGGATATCCGAGTAATTGCAACTCATATTCTGCACATTGGTCGTTATGATATATAAGTCCTTGTCGATAGTATGGTACTAAAGCAGCAACGCGTCCTCGCTTCCCGCCATGTTGTCCCGCAAACTCTCCTGTACCTTTTTTAGCTTTCAACTCAAGAATCTCAAACTGCCCTTTACCTAACCGCATTGCAGCGTCACGAAACGGGTGCATAACAAATTCCGCAAGTCCAGTTGATTCAACACCAACAATAGAAGCATTATATTGTGCTGCAAGGTCAAAAGTTATAGTATACATCTCATTAGGATGTATCATATGTGAACCGGCATAACGTAAGTACATTGCATTAGTTTCTGTACAAATGCTCCAAACTATAATACCAGTTCTTGCAGACTTCATCTTTGCAGTCTTTGCGGGGTCGACGAGGACAACAGTACGAAAGTTTGGCATCCTCTCCCGAAACTCTCTATCATCCTCTCTATAATACTTAAACAGTTCTTGCTTAAACACAGCATCTTCTCGAGATATAGGTTGACACATAAACTCTCGAGCGAAAGTATCAAGTTCACCTATCTCTTTATAATAGGCATATTTCTGCTTAACCTTCTCTGTGGACATAAAGTCCGGTGCTAATGAAACAAGAGTTGGAGTACATAAACTAAGTTCCTTGTGTATCCAATCTCCTGATTCTATCAAATGTAATATAAGCGCATCCTCGTGCTTAACTGTATCTATATAAATAATACGTGAAATAGGTTCACCAGGTCGAGCTTTATGTTGCTGTACAGCTTCACATACAGAACCGATAAATTTCGTCTTAGTCTTCTTCCTCAACTCCTCATTTAAAACTTCATCATCATCTTCATAATCATCTGGTGCTAGCAAACCAATACGATGAGGACCGTATGATAAACCTCTAAACTGTTGATTCTGCCCTCTCGGCAACACAAGAGACATGAAATTATCTTCGCCAGGAAATGAAGCAGTCCACGCTTTCTTTGAATATCCTTGGTCATAGTCGTTAATCTTTTTAGTCCTCATAGAACCAAAACCTAACTTCTTAAGCGGCTCTGACATCGCCATTTCCATTTTTAGATTTTCTGTCCAGACTTCTGCGTGGGTTGCTGATTTACTCGCCCATACGAGAAAGCGACGTACTCTAAAAATAATATCTCGCATGAATTTTGCGAGGAGAAGAGAACTTTTGCCTCCGCCGCGCCATGCGGTAAACACAGCTTTTTCAATAGTTTCATCATTTAACACCTCAATAACTTGTTCATGCTGTCTACTAAACGGTAGATAGAAACGGTCAGGAAGAAATATTTGTGCAGTTAATCCAACATCTAACATACACTCAGCAAGAAGTTGTTGCTTCTTAGTTTCATAATCATTATCATCCTGAGATATATTATCTATCTCAGCCTTTATCTCTTCCTTAATTAACATATGCTCCTCTAACACCTCTCCAATTAGTTGCATCATACGCAACAAAGGTAATCATATCAGTTGTTGCTAAGGCGGTAGTCATTTGTGTATTATTACCTGCACCTAAATCATTCCCAGAAGCTGGAAATATCCGCATGGCATTAGCTCCATTATTAATAATAGTTACTTTCAACCCTGCAACAGCAGTTGGTAATACAACAGTATCATTTGCATTAGCAACTGTTGCAACTTCATTTATCTCTGCTGTTAACGCCAGACCTCCAGCTTGTGTTTGTGTAGTTCCAGCGGTCAAACCCGCATTAGTATCTCTTGCTATTAAATTATCATCCCCCATTGTCAAACCTGCTCCAGGAGATGCTGTACCAATACCTATATTACCTGAGCTTCCTAACATAACAAAAGCATTAGGGTCAGTATCGGATTCTATTCTATGGTCGACATCTAGGCCATCCTCGTTAAAGATAATCTCTCCTTGATTAGCAGTACCATTATAACCGCTCATAGTCAAATATTGAGATAGTACACCGCCATTATGTTGTATCAAGAACCAAAGACGTCCAGCTGTTATACCTGCAGAAGCATCACGCAAAACTCCCCTTATTTCTGCTACAAGTTCCTCTCCTCCTGCATCATTACCACTATACCATTCAATACGACCAGGTTCATCAAAGTCAGCACCTGTACTTGATGCTAATACAAACTCAATACTCCCACCCTGTGCTCCACTTTGATTACTTTCTATCTTAAAATTAGGATTAGTGAGAAGTGGTGAAACAAGCATTAACTCTTTAGTAGCGTCGGGTATACCTCCAATACCTACATGCCCGTCACTTCCTTGAATATAAAACGCATTAACATCATCATCAGATTCGAATCTAATATCAAAATCCCGTGAGTTTTCATTAAATATTACTTCACCTTGTCCAACTACACCATTATGTCCATCTAATCGTAAAATACTTATAAGGGTATTATCAATCAAAATTCCAAAATCTAAAGCGCCGGCCTCATCTGTACCAATAATATTCTCACTGAGTCCATTAATAGAAACATAAATAGTTTCATTAAGTCCAGCATCATTACCTAGGAATTTTAAATTACCTATTATATTTCCACTTCCAGGACTTACATCATTTGTAATTAGTTCTATTGACGGCTGATTTCCATTATCAGCGGCATTAGTTCCTTCAAAAGTAAATACTGGAAAAGCGTCTGCAGATAATATATGAAAATCAGTTATAGGAGTTCCAGTACCTACGCCAACAAACCCATCACTACCTTGAATAAAAAAGGCGTTAGCATCATTATCAGATTCGATTCTAAAATCAATATCTTGAGAATCCTCATTTATAATAAACTCCCCCTGATTAGCAGTTCCATTAAATCCGTCCAGCATAATAAAACTTCTAAGAATAGCATTCATTCTTACTTCATATTCAACACTTCCACCATAGGTTGCTGTTGATACATCTTCAGAAATAAAAGTTTGAAGTACAAATTCTCTTTCTATATTAGCATCATCGTCTCCAAAAGCATGTATCTTAGCAATTCTATCTCCATCTGCCTCGCCTCCATCATTATCTAACACCAACCTAATCTGAGGGCCATCAGCTCCGTCTTGGTCACTTACTATTAAAAGTATAGGATTAGCTATCGTTGTAGAAAACATATGCAGAGCCTCAGTAGGATTAGCAATTCCTATTCCAACAAAATCAGTCAATGCAAATAAAAACACATTAGAACTTCCATCCCTCTGCCAACCTATAGACGATAATTGATTGGTTATGTTGTTGGTTACAGCACCAGTAGCTCCACGACGACTTTCAATCTGAGCAAATACAGTTATTTTCATTGTGAAAATAACTGTACATAAAATAAACAGTTTTAGGAATTTCATACCCATCTCCTATTGTTGTATCACAGTTTTATAACCAACCATGTAGAATACTACCGTACCTGCATTTGCCTTCCATTCAAGACGTGTAAGCTTAGTTGCAGGACCGAAGGATAAGGCTTCGCCTGATTCAAGAGAATACCATTCTCGAGAAGACCAGTTAGCTACATCCGGTGCTCCAATCCTTATCCACGCATCACCAACACTTTTAATAACTACCTGCTCCCAAATAGTTGTAAAAGCTGAGTCGACAGCAACAGTTGTAGTTGTTAAACTATCTACCCAGATGTAGTTTGTAGCAAAACCTTGTGGTTCTGCTCTGACAGGAACAGTATGATTGATAGAAAATGATACCCAAAGTAATAATACTATAACTCCAACAAAACACGCTTGTAAAATACCTTTTGCTAAATTTGATATATTCATAATGTTACCTCTTTGTTCGTTTAGGCATTTCTAATTCAAGACTTGACAACTCACTTTTATCTATCTTCATCTTTGTTGCTATCAATAAAATATTCATATCAACTGAATGAAAATACTTACGCACTTCCCACATCTCATCCCTATGAATTTCCTCGTTATCCGTTGCAGTTTTTTCAACCGCAGTGAGTCTTGCTGAAACATCTCCCTTCCAATCACCAAAAGCAAGAATTCCTGCTATAAATGCTCCTGCCGGAACAATAATAGCCAGCCATTTATTTACTGGAAACGACCCGTTCATGAGATGAGCTCCTTGTTGTTAAGTCTATGGAAGGGTTCGTATATTACTTGTTCTTTACAAACCAAGTTACTAGAAAAGTTAGGATTAAACTAATAAACGACCTAACTCCGGAGCCGCTTAGAATTAAATTGATGATTTCATCTGTAAACGCCCTACCTGCTTCCTCCGGAATATCTGCGTATTCAAAACCAAGAACAGCTAATGCAGCACCAAGTGCTGATAACCAAGCTTTTAAAGACTGACTACTAAACATTTGTTTTAACATTTTAAATCTCCTTACTGAGTTAACCCTTTAGCAAATGCGAAAACTAAAATAGCAAACAAGGGTAGTACTACAAAGAAAAAAAGAATTTTAGTACAAATTTTTTCTGATAATTTAAACATTCTTATAACTCAAAATCAAGAGAGATAAGAATTCCAATAATTTCTGTATTCGGTCCAACTATTCCCCGTCCTTCATGCCATAAATCGTAATAAGCTCCTATACCAAAAGAACCAAAGAATTTAACATTTGCAGCAAGTCCAAGTTTCCAAGTTGTCTCTTCTGCAGTATCAAGACCAAATGACATGTATACGCCAGGTGTTAAGTTAAAATCACCTAAGGATAAATCCGTTGCAACTCCTACAAATGCAGATGAACTTAATACAGTTAATTCTCCATCTAATGCAAGTTTAAAGGGAGCGAGAAGGAAGTCAGGTCTGAGTCCTTTTGATTCCTCTTCTTGTGCAAAACATACAGATGTAAATAAAATAACTACTAAAACAAATAACTTTTTCATTTTGAATCTCCTTCTTTATGAAAAATTTAGTTAAAGAATAAATTGCATATCTGTAAACATAAATCTAATATAGCGTTCTCTATATACAACTTGTGGTAAATTTCCAGGTCCTCCACCTCCACTCGGTGCGCTTTCTGTCCAACGTATATATAAATCAGGGGGATCGGCTTCGCCAAAAACATCAAGACCAAACCAATTTCCATTATCTGCAGCCCCATTTCTAATACAAATTTTTATTGTATCGCCAACTGCAATTACACCATAAGAATCATAAAGAGCTTGGAGACCGGTGGCTAATTCCTCATAAAAAGAATCGTCTCTACCAAAAACATCAATACCTGCAGAAAAGGTTTCCGATTGTTCTGACTGCTCAAATATTAATGTCAAATCATCGGGGGCTTGAGCGGCATCATTAGGCCAAAACTCAATAGTGGCAGGATCTTCGTCGGTAACACCAAACATATATGATGTTGGTTGACCCCCGATATTATGAACATCGGCAGAAACAAACATTGAATCTATGGTAACATTTGTATTTCCTCCAACATCAGGTATAGCAGGAAGTGGAAATGAAAAAAAACCATCATTGTCGGTTTCAGATATAAAAGAATCGGTTGTTGTCCGAGCATCCGAACTAGTATAATATCCATCTTGGTTGCCAGTCGTTACAACAGTGGGGCCAGAAGTCGGATCAATTTCCAAATCTCCTGAAGCCATTGTAAGAAGTTGGTCAACTCTAATACCAACTAATAAGAGTTGTTGCCCTCCTTCCTGATAGAAAAGTTTCTTGAGTGGCTTTCTATAAATATCTCGGTCGAATCCCAGTTTAAATCCGGGAACTTCAATATCCCCAACCGGAAGCCATGAAAGGGTTCTATCTTGGACATCTTTAAAGATCATAGCATGTTTTGAACTGTCGTCAATCGTATTGTTTAAATTCACAACAGTATTTCCCCTGAGCACAACGTCTATTTTATCAAGGTCGAGTTGAAAAATAACACCGAAAAAAGTTTCATTAATAGCTGAATCAGGCGGCGCATTGTTTCTAATCCAATCTCGTCCTATTTCATTTAAAATAATAGTTTCCTTCAAACCATTCCCGTCAATTATCCACTCAAGCGTAACATCCCCACCGCCTGGAGTTGACCAAATACCTGTCCATGATACACTTAAAGAAGTTACAATCGTATCCTGATTTGTTGTACCCATAACTGTAGTATTAGCAACACGACTTAAATTTACTCGATTATACGTTGGAATTCCGCCAACATCTTGAAATATCATTGAAGATTTATGAAGATAACCGATTCTAAACACTCTCGCCCACCAAGTATTTTCTCCTTGTCTTGCTCCAAAACCTGTCCATCCGTCTGAAGTACGACCTGTAATAACAGGGATACCAAGCCCATAATGCCATTGAGAATCAGTAACTACCCAACCGTCAATTATAGAATTATTCATTCGTCTTGAACTAAAATCAATTATATTTGAGTGTGTTGATAAAATCGTAGTATCTGCCCAATGAATTGGTCTACCAACGTTATAAAAAACGTGAGTAGTTCCAAGAGTATAGAGTTTAGCTGTTGCTGTCCTACTAGTTATGTCTTCAACAAAATGCTTCGAGTCTATCTTTGGGAGCGAAGGAGCACAAGCGAATAAGAGTATCAAGAGTAATAAAAGTTTTCTCATAAATTAGTTTCCACTTATAGCAGAATACGTTATAATAATATGAACTTTATCTACATTCGTATCTGGTATATCAAGAACAATAGTATCATCTGCATCAACAACATTATTTGTGATAGTAGAATCTTCTGCATATGTATCTGTCGCACCAGTTGTAACAGTCTCAATATCAGCTTGTGCGGCGAGCGGGTCACCAGACCATTCCTCAAAAACCATACTATATGCAGCATCTGCCTCAAGCTGAATAGCAACCTGATGTATAAACACACCAAATGGAAATTCGAGGGCTTCTATTCTCCAAATGCTTAATATTGGTAGATTATTTTCAAGTGTATCAGGAAAAACTATCGTTTTTTGAAACGTTCTAACATGACCAATTAGGTAGGAAGCAGAACGACCAGCATCAAAAACCTCAACTGCGTCATTGTTGTTGTCGTAGACAAGAGGTACTGTAGCTGAAGAAGTAGGGTCGTCAGCATTTGTTATCTCAAGAGCAGCACCACCGAAGTCATGTGCATTTGTATAGACGTCACCATCAGCTTCTGCATAATCAGCAACATCTGAAGTTTGAGTTTCAAGTTGTGCTTTTGTGAAAGCATCAATATTTGTTATAACATGATTATGAGAATCATCCACTACATCTCCAGCAGCATCAAGATCATTAGCATTTCCAAAATCTCCGGACTCAGGAATATCGTCATTCATATCATCTACAATAACATCTATAGTATTATCACCGTCCTGAAACGTAACTGTAACTCGAGTCTCAGTATTCCCCGTAAACATACCACCTGACAAATCAGTTATCTCTTCGTCCGTTCTAGCAGTTGTATGTACTAAATCTGAAATAGAGGCTTCAGTTACTTGTCCACCTGATGTAGCACCTAAATGTGCGTGTTGAGCGTTGGTGAATCCAGTGCCTGAGATAGTTGGAGTTACAAGTGTTTTATTCAATAACGTCTGAGCTAAAGTTATAAACGAAAATGAGTCAACAACGTTAGCAAAGTCGGGGATAGTTAGAGTAGTTGCTCCAACTGTCTGACTTGTGACAGCAATATTAACTACCTGTCCGTTTGTTATGATAAAAGGAGTTGCTGCAGATGTTGCGAGAGAAGTAGCCGATGCAACGCCTAACACAGGTGTTATGAGAGTAGGAGAGGTATTCATCGCAAACGTAGTACCTGTACCTGTTTGTGCAGCTATAGATGTTACATTACCTACGGAGGTTATCGGTCCTGTTAAATTGGCATTTGTAGTTACAGTTGTTGCAAGGTCTATTGTTATATTATTAGGTATATTACCATCAGGAAGGTTACCTGCTACTTCAGCAGTTGCAAGGTCGATAGCATTAGTTGTTGAACCACTACCAACAAAGAGAGAGGATTGTAAAGTATTGGACACATTTGCGTCAGGTAGTTCGCCTGTAACATCAGCGGTTAGGTCGATGAGGCCTCGAACAATATCCTGTGCGCTCAATGTGATATAATCTGGAGTACCAGAAACTGTTACAGCGGCATGAAGCTCACTGTCGCGGGCGAGTGCGGCAGCTATAACTATATTCGCTTCTCCACTTGGACTCTCCGTAACATCGAAATCAGCCCCAAGAAAATCAAGAATATTAATAACTGTCGAAACATTAACATCATTTTCCTGTACGGTGAAGGTTGCAGAACCTCCACCTGGGATGGTTAAGGTGAGTTGGTTACCGCTTAATGCTGCTGTTACCCCTGCACCAACAGCATCAAGAATAGTAAAGAAGCCCAATTCAGTACCTTCATCTTCTGCGGTAACTGCCCCTCCTCGCGCATCCCATTGAGCGGAAACCGATGCAACGGACAACAGTAGAATAAGGAGGTAGAAAAAGTGAAATCTAATGGTTTTCATGACATAAGTATATTTTAGTTGGTGCTACTTTATTTCCATTTTCATCTTCTGCAACAAGATAACCGAAACCTGTGTGTAAGTCCTCGATTATATAAAAGTTAAAGTAACTATCCTTTGGATGAATGAACACCGTTTTAAACCTATCATCCGTATTCTCAAATACATTCGGCCCAGCTTTAGAAAAGCCACTGATGTTTATAGTTGGAATGGTTATTTCAGGAACTATAACAGAAGGTGCTGGCGGGATGATTACTTCAACCTTCTGCTTACTCTTAATGTGTGTGAGCACTATAAGGTAAACTATCCCCAAACCTGTTAAAGTATTGGAGATAGCGATTATGATAGATAAAAGTTCGAAGTTCATGGTTGTCTTGTAAAACCAAATTTAAAACCGAGTCCCGCTCCAGTGAATCCACCTACAACACGTACAGTAAAACGTATGTAAGTGCCGGGTGCCATTTCAGGGTCACCTGAACCGTGATAACTTATAAATGTATTTGGATTAGCAACTATCTGTGTTGAGTCGTAAAGAGCAATAACTTCTCGAGTTGGTACTGTTCCAGGTGCTTCATGTTCAAGAAAACCTGCAGAACTGGATGTAGGTCCGGTTCCAGCTGCATACTGTTCCATACTTATTTCGACTGAATCAACTGACGTCAAACCAATTCCCGCCGCAAAACCTGTTGTATCAAATGTAACCCAGCCTGCGAAGAACTCAAATTCCAGTGTTCGAAACCAACCACTATGACCTACACTTGGAAGGAGTGTATTTGTTCCTGCTGCTGCGAGGGTGTCGTCATAGACAAGTTCAAAGTCCATCTCATTACCAACAATAACAACTGATTGACTCTGTGACTTCGTCACAAAACTAAACAGTATTAAAACTGTCAGCGCCCACCTGATTGGTAAAACTGGTTTAAGTTGTTTCATTCGTTACCTCCTCTGTTACTGTTTCTTTAGCTTCGGTAAATATAATACCTCGTTGTTTTTGTAATTCAAGTGCTTTCTTTTTAATCGAATCTATATGTGTGTTATCCATAGTTCGATTGTCGTTGACAATAGTACCTTTGTTGATAAGAATGTTACCGTTTGCTTTACCTGCCGCGATTAAACTTTTATCTACAATTGTAGCAGCAGCACGGAGTTGTGCATCAACCGAGGGCTTACCACTTAATTCAGCACCTGTCTTATCATCCTTCTTCGCTTGTGTACCCTCGCCGTAATCGTTTGCAATAGCTTTCTTCATTAACGCAATGGCGGCGGGTGCGACATCCTGAACCTCGGATATAATCTGTGTAACCGCATGATCACGTCCATTTGATAACGTATCTATGATAGCTTTAACAATAGGGTTATTCCGAACGTTGGAAACCGTCTGCGGGGTACAGCCAACTTCCGCTGCAACCTCGGTGTTCTTCTTCCCAAGTGCGATTAACCTCGCTATTTCCTTGTGTTCAGCCCAGACCTTCTCAATCTTATAGTTCTGGTTTCCACCATCTCGAAAGCGTTGGTCGTTGTTGAAGCTCAGGTCAATGTCGTTCATATTACTTTTCCTAATTCAGTAAAAACCTTTCTAACATCTTCTAAATGCTTATCACTCATAGTACTAAATAACCATAGAGTTTTTAAATTTATTTTCTGTAATTCAGAAATTCCTAATTTAATAACTACATGCTTTAAATAAAAAAATACAGCAAATTTATCAAAACTAATAAATGAACAAGTTGCTGCTCTATGTATGTGTATACTTAAGATACTTAAGATGTGAATACTTCCACCATAAAATTTATTAAAAAAAATGTAAATAGGTACGAATCCAAACATAATCTCTGGCCCGTCTATTCTAAAGTAAATAATCCTTTCGAGAAAATAAACTATTCTAAATCTTTGAATTTTTCTCAATAGGTATCTCCGTTGGTTCGTCATGCGTATATAATGAGCGCGTGTATATTATACGACCGTACCCGCAGAAAGACCATACAAATATTCGATAATTGGAAAAAGAAAAATCCCGCCTATACCGCAAAATTCCGTAGGACGTAGCTTTACCAATCATCCTCCGGTACACCGTAGTTATAGTTATTTGCATTGTGAAAAAAACTAGACCGTGCGTAGCACCACTAACAATGCCTTTTAGATAAAAAATCGGACAAAGTGTATTTCCTGGGATGCTATACTACATCCGGACGAGAAACCCCAAAGGGGGTAACCACTTGTTTATAAAGGACTTACGTTGTATGGCATGGTTATTGCTGCAGGTGTACGTATGTGCTCCTTGTCTCAATGTGATACATGTTGACCCGTGAGGTACAGTGTACCGTGTGGTGCATGTTATACAAAAGGATACATAGGCAAATATCATGCCACAATACATGGCATGCTTATTGCTACACTGTACAAATATCGTGCCGGCATGATTTTTGTGGTGGGTTGCACATATCATGCCATATCACTCGAGTACACGCGATTTTATTTATACGTTGTATACTTTTGTATACCATTGAACAACACCGGTGATAACATAAATAAACTGCAAAACATTAAACTTTTCCTTGCATGTTACCGATATTATATGTATGTTGTTATACCGATAAACGACGCACCCGTAACCCGTGACGTTGCCAATTCGTGGCTGGGCGTTCATTGACAATTCAAAACATGCCGTTCGACCGTCTATTTATTCCTGTTTCGGACGTTGGGCGAAAACAACAAACGTATTTTTTATTTCACATCATAAAAAGAGAGTGTGTGTATTATGGCTACAGAAAAACATATAACGGATTTACACGATGTTGTATTAAATGAGAATTTTTACGATTGTCTTTTTGGCGATGTTGTTTTGACCGATACCATTAAAACGAAGCCGTAGAAAGATGCAACCGATGAACAACAAATCGTTCAAACGGTAACGTATAAGTTGTTGGGCACAACGTTGCGGACGATTTTGAAACACTTTCAGAGTTCGGCCAACATTAAAGTTCAAAGTCGAATTAGGGCAGGGACGTTGCCAAAACTTGAGAAGGAAGAACGTACCGACGATGCGATTGTAACGTGGATGACGGCAAACCCAACATTGGATTTTACCGTGTTAACCGACCTTAAGCCGAAACGTTCGGCGAAAAGTAACTTAGAAAAATCGGATGATTTAATGGATGAAATGCCCGACGACGACCTTGACAAACTTATCACGAAGGCGAAGGCGAAGAAAAAGGCGAACAAAGAAGCACGTGAAACGAACGCCTAACAAAACATAAGTCGGACGATAAAACGTCCGGCTTTTTTTTGTGCGTTTTTCAAACGTTTTAAAACCTCAAAAATCAAAAATTTGAGTGGGGGGGGGCAAAGCTTAGTTGATAACTGACTACAACATCGTGAACGTAAGTGAACGAGAGCTTAGACTTTACAAAGTTGCTTCGCAAAACAACTTGTTTGTGTGTTTGTGTGTTATTCGGAGTGTGTGCAGGTGTGCGGCCGTGTTGGGGATATTGCTTTTTTCACGTTTTTGAAAAACACGGTATATCAAGGTGTGTTGTTGTGTTTGTTTCTCAAGTTCTATTCGAGAATAGATGTTGGTGTTTCTTATGTTAAAAAAAAAATAAAAAAAGAAAGATATATCTTTACAAACCTCTATAACTAACCAACACTATAACTATCAACGTTAGTTTTTTTCATCGTGAAAATAACTCACATTCATTCCGTGCAACTCACTACGTTCGTGTGAGTGAGTGCGAAGCACGATAGATAATTGCACGTATCCAATTTGGAGTATAACGGTAACACGGCGCACACGTACACACGTTCCGAATAACACACGTTTATTTTTCCAATGGAACTTTCCTAACATGAACCAAAAAACGGTTCACATAACTAACACGTTCAACATCCCGCCCATGTTTTATGTGGGCGAACCACGTTAATGTAATTTATTTTCACATAGGTGTTGCGTTTGTCACATAAAATGCTTATATTCCGATATGTTATTATTGAACCCAAAACGCCAAAACCAAACCGAAACAACAAATTGAGTTTTTACAACTCGCAACCGACACGAAAGAGGTGAATTAAAATGTCAAAACCTAAGATTAAATCTCCTACTGGACAAGAAATTTCCGACATGTCAAA
>SDBV01001731.1_pt1 | contig 32655 bp, 25 predicted proteins | sample 2277081 | NCBI WGS metagenome assembly SDBV01 (sample SAMN10402039, study PRJNA504765) | marine sediment metagenome | isolation source: marine sediment core GS10_PC15, 223 cmbsf | place: Arctic Ocean: Southern Knipovich Ridge | collected 2010 | reverse complement strand
GGCCAGATTCCTTTCTGACTGAGTGTTTCAGTTAGTGTGCATGAGGAATCTGGCCTTTTTTCATATCTCCCCAACCGCCACAACCCCAGTTTTCCCGAGAAAAAATGCTTCACAGCGTTGCCCAAAGGGGCGCCAGTCGCTCGGCGAACACGCCTCGCTGGGCAAATCCTCTGCGGTCTGATAGAATGACCCGCACAGGAGACGGGCATGTCCACGCCAGATCAGATCCCCCCGCGAGTTTTCATCAGCTACAGCCACGACTCGCCCGAGCACGCCGACCGGGTGCTGGCGCTGTCCGATCGTCTTCGTAAGGACGGGATCGACTGCATTCTCGACCAATACGAACTCTCACCGCCGGAAGGCTGGCCGCGATGGATGGATCGGCACATCTGCGATGCCGACTTCGTCCTGATGCTCTGCACCGAGACCTACTACCGCCGCGTCATGGGTAAAGAGAAACCCGGCATAGGTCGCGGCGTCCGCTGGGAAGGCAACCTGATCTACCAGCACATCTACGACGACGATTCGATCAATTCGAGGTTCATCCCCGTGCTGTTCGACTCGGGCCAGCTCGATCACATGCCCAAGCCGTTGAAGGGTGCCACGCATTATCGGCTCGACACGGACGACGGCTACGAACTCCTGTATCGCCGGCTCACGGATCAACCGGCCGTCGAGAAGCCCAAGCTGGGCCAACTACGGTCGTTGCCGCCGCGCAACCGCAAGCAGGATTTCTTCGCCCCTCCCTGGAACGTGCCTTTCGAGCGAAATCCCTTCTTCACGGGCCGTGAGCAGGTTTTGCAGGACCTGCGCGACGACTTGGTCCGCGACAGCCAGGCCGCCTTATCGCAAACCCGGGCCATCTCCGGGCTGGGTGGGGTGGGAAAGACGCAAACGGCCGTCGAATACGCCTACCGCCACCGCGACGACTACACGGCCGTACTCTGGCTGCGGGCTGACTCTCCCGAGGCGATCACCGGCGGGCTGGTTGCCATGGCAAAGACCTTGAACCTGCCCGAGCAGGATGCCCAGAATCAGACCGAAGCGGTCGACGCCGCCCGGCGCTGGTTGGAGTCGAACGAGGGCTGGCTGCTGATCTTCGACAACGCCGACGACCCGAGCCTGATCGAGCCATTTCGTCCCACCGGCGCCCGAGGTCACATCCTGCTAACCTCCCGCGCCCAAGTTTTCGACAACCTGGGCATAGCCGAACCGGTAACCATCGATCAATTGCCTCCCGCTAAGGCACTGGAATTCCTCCTAAAACGTACCGGCCGCGAGGACTGCAACGAAGCGGAACGAAAGGCAGCGGCCAAACTGGCCCGCGAATTGGCCTATCTGCCGCTGGCGCTCGAACAGGCCGGGGCCTACATCCTGGCCGCCAGGAGCCAGTTCCAAGTCTATCTGCTCAGTTACCGCGCGCATCGTCTGGAACTGCTCGAACGATCGGAGCCGAAGGCGGGCAACTACCCCGAATCGGTCGTTACCACCTGGTCGATGAACTTCGAGCAGATCGAAAAAGAGTCCGAGGCGTCGGCCGATCTGCTGCGTTTCTGCGCCTTCCTAAGCCCCAACGAAATCCCCCTGGAGCTGATCGCCCTGGGTGCCTCGGAGTTGGGTCCCGCGCTGGCAGCCGCCCTGGCCGATGCCAAGGATGACCCGCTGCTGGTCAACGCAGCACTTCAGCCGCTGGCCCGTTACTCGCTCATCCGCCACGACGTCGACGCAAACACCTTCGCAATCCACCGACTGGTACAGGAAGTCTTGCGTGACAGAATGGCCTCTGAGGTCCGCAAAACTTGGGCTGAGCGAACGGTCCGTGCCATAGCCCGGGCATTCCCATCCCCTACTGAGTTTGTCAATTGGGCGCTGTGTCAGCGCCTCTTACCCCAAGCCAGGGTGGCCGCAACGCTCGTTGAACAGTGGGACTTCGAGCTTCCAGAAGCTGGAACTCTGCTCCACAACGCAGCCGCCTATCTCTACCATCGCGCCCGATACGCCGAGGCGGAGCCGTTCTACCAGCAGGCACTGCCCATCAATGAGAAGGCGCTAGGGCCGGATCATCCGGAGGTAGCCACGACGCTAAACAACCTGGCCTTGCTCTACAAAGACCAAGGCAAGCTCGCCGAGGCGGAGCCGCTCTACCAGCGGGCACTTGAGATTTGGGAGAAGGCGCTGGGGCCGGATCATCCGGAGGTGGCGAAGGCGCTGAACAATCTGGCGGCTCTCTACTACAAGCAAGGTAAGCTCGCCGAGGCGGAGCCGCTCTACCAACAGGCACTCAAGATCACAGAGAAGGCTCTGGGGCCGGATCATCCGGAGGTGGCCACGACGCTGAACAACCTGGCGTTGCTCTACAAAGACCAAGGCAAGGTCGTCGAGGCGGAGTCCTGCTACCAGCGCGCACTTGAGATCATGGAGAAGGCTCTGGGGCCGGACCATCCGCGCGTGGCCACGACGCTGAACAATCTGGCGTCGCTCTACCAAGACCAAGGCAAGCACGTCGAGGCGGAGTCGCTCTACCAGCGGGCACTTGAGATTTGGGAGAAGGCTCTGGGGCCGGATCATCCGCTCGTGGCCACGACGCTGGAAAACTATGCCGACTTATTGCGGGCGACGCAGCGGGAAAGCGAGGCGGACGAGTTGGCGGCCGGGGCCGTGGCGATTCGGGAGAATCATGCCCGGAACAACCCGAGGTGACAGGCCCGGGTGGCTGGCGGCTGAACGAAGTGAAGCCCCAGTTTTTGAGCCTCTGGGGCACCGCTGCGCTATGCCCCAGCCACCCTCATTGCTCGTTTTCTACACAGCAGGTACAATAGACTGTGGAGGAAAAAAGGGGACGCAGCTCTTTTCGCGGGTTCCGGGAGCATCTTGTGGGCAACTGAGGCCATCCTACGACCGCAACACCAGCGCGAAATAGCCCATTAGCGCGGCGGCTATGGCCAGCAGGCCGGCCGTTACTAGGATCGCTCGGCCACCGATCCTTTGAGGCTTGACCAGCAGTTCCGGATCGAAGCCGTCGGGGAACTCGTGACCGCACCACTCGCAGACGCGGGGATACTCCGGTATGAACGGCTCGTCGCACGTCGGGCACATTAACATCGCCACTGGCTCTGCGTCGGGTTCCGCAACCGAATCCGGCTCTTGGGCAGAAGACTCGCCGCTGGGGCAGCCTTCGGGACCGCAACTGCATGAGGAGCTCTTGGCCATCGCGTCCGTGCCGGGGATCCAATCGAATCCCATGTCGACCGGCTGGAAATCGGTCCCCGTGGTGCCGCAGATCTTGCATCGCGTGATGCGCATCGCGTCGCACTCAGGGCAGCGAGGCCAGACGTCGATCGTGGCCGTCGGTTCGATGGGCAGTTCTTCGGTCTCGGAATCCGGGGCACGGCGGTAGAGACCGCGATCGAAATCGACGGCGAACTGCCGGGCGCGCTCGGCGTCTTCCTCGTCGACGACCACCTGGGCCAACGTCGGCCAGCCGACCATATCGACGCCCGAGCCTCCCTCGAGCACATCGTTGGTGACCATGGCCGTAATGCCGGCCTCGGCCATGAGATTTCTCAGCAGATGCGCGTCCTGCGAGGTTTTGGCCCTATAAACGATGGTCTGATTGCCCGCCATGATTCCTCCGAGACTAAAGTAACGCCAACCACGACTACTCGAATCGTACCGGATATCCCGGTCGCGTGGCAAGCGAGATCGAGCGGAAGTGCGTCCAGCTTGTCATGCCCCGCATGGGGGATTATAACAGATTCCGCTGAGAATCCGTATCTTGACAACATTTCCCCCGGGAGGCCGCCGTGAGCAAATTGAACCTGTTGACATGCCTATTGGGCTTGGGAATTCTTCTGCCAACGACGACGTTCGGGGAATTGCCCAAAGACGGCCGGCTTGGCCCTTTGAAGGATCTTAACGGCTACTTCCCCTTCCAACCGTGCGAAACGCCCGACGCGTGGGCCGCTCGTAGCGAGGCCGTCCGGCGTCGGATCTTGGTGGCGACCGGGTTATGGCCCATGCCGAGCAAGACACCGCTTCAGACGGTGATCCACGGGAAGGTGGACCGTGAGCAATACACGGTCGAAAAGGTTTACTTCCAGAGTTTCCCGGGACATTTCGTCACCGGCAGCCTCTATCGCCCCAAGGGACGTGACGGTCGCCGGCCGGCCGTGCTGAGCCCGCACGGACATTGGGCCAACGGGCGGTTCTACGACGCTGGTGAGGCCGAAGCGCGCAGGCAGATCGAGATGGGCGGCGAGAAGTCGCCGATTGCCGCCCGATTTCCCTTGCAGGCCCGCTGCGTTCATTTGGCCCGCATGGGATACGTGGTGTTTCATTACGATATGGTCGGCTATGCCGACAGCGTGCAGTTGGTCCATCGCCCGAACGTTCGCGAGAAGATGAACACGGCCGAGAACTGGGGCTACTTCAGCCCTCAGGCCGAATCTCGGTTGCAGAACATGCTGGGCCTGCAAACTTACAACTCGATCCGCGCGTTGGATTTCCTCGACAGTTTGCCGGATGTCGACCCGAAACGGATCGGGGTGACCGGTGGCAGCGGCGGCGGTACGCAAACGATGATCCTTTGCGCCGTCGATCCGCGTCCGGCGGCGTCCTTGCCGGCCGTGATGGTCTCCACAGCCATGCAGGGTGGCTGCACGTGCGAGAATGCGTGCTATCTGCGGATCGGCACCGGCAACGTCGAATTCGCGGCCCTCTTCGCGCCCAAGCCGTTGGGGATGACGGCGGCCGACGATTGGACCAAGGAGATGGAGACCAAGGGTTTTCCGGAACTGAAACAACATTATGCCATGCTGGGGATCGAGGATCGCGTGATGCTTCACTCGCGCACGGAATTCCCGCACAACTACAATCTTCCCACGCGGCTGGCGATGTACGGTTGGTTCAACCGGCACTTGGGCGTGGACGCCTCGGAACCGCTCGATGAGTCCGATTTCCGGCCCCTTTCCCGGGAAGAAATGAGCGTTTTCAACGACGATCACCCCAAACCGCCCGGCGGCGACGAGCACGAACGGGCCTTGTTGCGTTGGATAACCGACGACAGCCAGAAGCAGATGGCCGCCCTGACGCCGAGCAATCAAGAGGAATTGGCCAAGTATCGTGAGATCGTCGGCGGAGCGCTCGACACGATGATCGGCCGCCGACCGGCCGAGCCGGACACCTTAGAAGGATCGTCGGGCGAGTGGGAATTCTTCGGAGACTACGTGGCGGCGTCGGCGATGGTGCGGTATGCAGATCGGGGTGAAGAACTCCCGACCGTCATATTAGGGCGGAAGGACGTATTAGGGCTGATGGACCACAACGAGTGGAACAAGAACGCCGTGATCTGGGTCGACAAGCTGGGCAAGCGGTCGTTGTTCGACGATCAGGGAGAGCCCAAACCGGCCGTCACGCGAATCTTGGCGACCGGCGCCATAGTGTTCGGTGTCGATCTTTTCGGCCAAGGCGAGTTTACCACCGAGGGAAATCCGATTGCCAAGACTCGACAGGTTAACAAGGACTATGCCGGTTATACCTTTGGCTACAACGATCCGGTCTTCGCGCAGCGGGTGCACGACATTCTCACTTTGGTCTCGGCGGTGAAACACGATAAAGATCCGGCCGAGAACATCTACTTGGTCGGCCTCGACGGCGCAGGGCACTGGGTGGCCACTGCCATGGCCCAGGCCGGCGATGCGGTTGATGGGGCCGTGATCGATACGGGCGGGTTCCGCTTTGCGGACGTGACCGCGCCCGACGATCCCGACTTCTTGCCCGGGGGCGCCAAATATGGCGACCTACCGGGAATCATTGCCTTGGCGGCGCCGCGACCGATATGGCTAGCCGGCGAGGGCGCGCAGACGCCTACCCTCGCAACGGCCGCATACCAGGCCGCAGGTGAGCCGACCAAGATCACACTCTACAACGGCGACGAAGACGAGAAAGAGTCGGCCGCCATAAAGTGGTTGCTCCGTCAGTAAACCCAATAACGGGAAACCCCAATAATGGGAAACCCCAATAATGGGAAACGAAGCCCTCGGGTTTCTTTATCCACGCCTTCGCCGATTCCAAGCCGCTCGTGGCGCCGCCAGATGCTCCCAGCGACCGACCAGATCATTTAGCTGGCCGTCCAGCCGTCGGCAGAATTGCACGAACGGCTGCAAGCGTACTCGAACCGGCACGTCCCAATACCCACGTGAAATCAATACCGCCCGGGCGAAATCCGTCTTTTGCCCTTTCATGGCAATCCTCCCTACAGTTAGCGCCATGGGTTGGTTTGACTCCGGTTCTCATATCCCCTCCTTTAACAGAGTATTTACGAATGACACGAACCCGTTGTTCAGGTTCGCTGTAATGATTCGCACCGCCCGGCGGAAAGGCAACCACCCGATCGGATGGAACGAAGGCCGAGTATGGTTACCAACCGAGGCACAACGCGCCATACCGCAATCAAAGAAAAAGAAGGGGAACCACAGAGATCACAGAGAACACAGAGAGGATTTGTTTTCTGTCCGCATTCATTCTTTCTCTGTGTTCTCTGTGATCTCTGTGGTAGCCCCAATGCGTTCTCAGACGCCTGTTCTTTCTCACAGACCCCGCTTTTGCGAAAACAATAAGGAGAATCGCGCCTTGCCTGCGACATGCCCCCCACGTGGGTGTCCGCCATGCGCCACGGTCCAGATCACCGGCGTTCGAGCCGGGTCGACCTTGTCAGAGTTGCGGGGTTTACCTATAATCCCGCCCTCGCTGGAAATGAGTCTTTCTAGAAATCGATCGGATTCGAGGGAACCTTTCGTAGTGGAAATTCGTATATTAAGCAGCAGGCCGATTTCCGGGAACTGATCCGAGGTGTCCAATCTCGACTTGTTCCGGTGGGGTCGGTGGTGCAGAATAGAGTTATGGAAGGCCCGTAATAAGGAAGGAGTTTTTCACCCCAGAGGACACGTTTTTCGGCAAGTTCCGATCAGGCGTTGTTGACGCACAGTGGCGCTGGAGATTGTTTGCGGCAAAACGGGTGACTGGCTGAGTTGTTCCGGGTGAGCGGATCAGGACGGCCACAGAATCGGCCCCTTCGATAGACTGAGGTCGCCAAGGTCGGTACTGACCGTTTACAGCAGGTTCAAGCCACAAGGTCGCGTTCAAGCAACACGCGTGGTGTAACTACACCGAGACGGCGTTGCCGAAAAACTTCACGTCGGTTCCGCAAGGCAACACGGGTAACCGTTTGCTGGTACAGACGTTACAGGTCTTCGATAGGTGCGTTTCGATACCAACGGGGTGTTTGTTGTTTGGGTGAATTCCTCGGCCGCAGTCGACCGATGACACGGGTGCCAACGGAGATGTACCCGCTTTGATGGTCATGGTCGATGCGAAGCGCGGTTCCGAGGAAAGCATGACGTATACTTACACGGATTGAAATCGGCTTCGTCCAAGTGGAGGGAAGAATGCACATTTACGGCCCAGCACATTTGCACGGCCCCCAATCGGTAGGCTCGCCGCATAACGCCAAGCTTACGCGGCCTGCGGCGCCGTCCGAATCGGCACCGATCCAAGACGAGTTGCAAATCTCTGACGCCGCTCGGCTGACGGAACAAGCTCGCCAGGTGCCCGAGATTCGCCAAGCGCGCGTCAACGCGATCCGCGCCCAAATCGCCGAGGGAACCTACGAAACGCAGGACAAGCTCGATACGGCCATCGATCGCCTGCTGGATGAAATCGGGTAGCGCGGACGATCATGCCGGATAGTCATTCGCTTCCATCGGTTCCGGTCAAACTGCCGCCGGCAGAGCGGTTCCATCAGTTCTTGCAGGGTCGCGGCAAGCGGATCACGCAGCAGCGACAGTTGATCGTCGAGATGGTCTTCAGCCACCACGACCATTTCGACGCCGACGAGTTGATGGAACACCTCAAGGACCTGATCGCCCAGCGGCGCGTCAGCCGGCCCACGGTTTATCGAACCCTGTCGGAAATGGTCGAAGCCGGCATGTTGCGAAAGATGGTCCTGGGCGGACGTAGCGTCTTCGAGCACGACTACGGCTATCCGAGCCACGACCATCTCTATTGTCAGGTCTGCAACAAGCTGATCGAGTTTAGCAGCCCCGACCTGCATCGCATCCGCGACGAAGTTGCCCGCAAGCATCGGTTCCAGGTCGCCAGCCACCGGATGTTCGTCACCGGCACCTGCAACCAGTGCCGCCGACACCAATAGCCGCTGGCGGCTTTGCAAGGTCGCGCATTAGACCTTGACCTCGGCTTCCCCACCCAGCGCGTCGCGATAACGTCGTCGAATCGGCTCGACCACTTGCTCGAGGAACTGGTCGACCTGCTGGGGCGAGCGACCGACGAACTGCGAGGGATCGACCACGGTCTCCAGATCGACGGCCGCGAACGCTTCGTCGTCGGCCAATCGCTTCAACAGGTCGTTCCGCTCGCCCTGCTGCTTGACCACGGCGGCGGCGTCCTGGCTATGGCGGCGGATTCGCTCGTGCAGGTCTTGACGATCGCCCCCGGCAGCCACGGCCGCCATGAGGATGTTTTCGGTCGCCATGAACGGCAATTCCGCATCGAGTTGGCTCTCGATCACCTTGGGGTAGACCACCAGCCCGCTGGCTACGTTTTGGTACAGCAGCAGCACCGCGTCGACGGCCAGGAAGGACTGCGGCAGCACGAGCCGCCGGTTGGCGCTGTCGTCGAGCGACCGCTCCATCCATTGCGTGGCCAAGGTGGCGGCCGGGCTCGACTCCAGGCTCATCACGAACCGGGCCAGCGAGCAGATCCGCTCGCTCCGCATCGGGTTCCGCTTGTAGGCCATGGCCGAGGAGCCGATCTGCTCCTTCTCGAACGGCTCTTCCACTTCCTTGCGATGGGCCAAGAGACGCAAATCGGTGGCCGCCTTGTGCGCGCTTTGGGCAATGCCCGAGAGGACCGACACGACCTGCGAGTCGATTTTCCGCGGGTAGGTCTGGCCGGTAACTGCATAGCTTTCTTGAAAACCGATCTTCTTACAAACCAGCTCTTCCAGCCGGCAAACCTTCTCGTGGTCGCCGTCGAACAGCCGCAAGAAGCTGGCCTGGGTGCCGGTCGTTCCTTTCGGCCCCCGGGCTTTTAGTGCGGCGATCCGACGTTCTACTTCCTCCAGGTCGAGCGCCAGATCGTAGGCCCAGAGGCAAGCCCGTTTGCCCATGGTAGTCGGCTGGGCCGGTTGCATGTGGGTAAAGCCCAGGCAGGCCAAGTCGCGATGCTCGGCCGCGAAGGCCCCCAAGCGATCGATGACGGCCGCCAAGCGGTTGCCGACCAATTGCAAAGCGTCTCGCAACAGCAATAGATCGGTGTTATCGGTGACGAAGCAACTGGTCGCCCCCAGGTGGATAATGGCTCGCGCGTCGGGGCACACGTCACCATAGGCGTGGACATGGGCCATCACGTCGTGCCGCAACCGGCGTTCGTAACCGGCGGCCGCCTCGAAATCGATGTCGTCGACATGGGCCGTCAGTTGCTCGATCTGCTGCGCGGTAATCGGCAACCCCAGTTCGGCCTCCGCCTCGGCCAAGGCGACCCAAAGCCGCCGCCACGTGCCGAACTTCCTCCCAGGGCTGAAGATCTCGCTCATCTCGGGCGAGGCGTAACGGGAGATCAGGGGGTTTTCGTATTGGTTGAGGTTTTTGGACATGGCAATTTGAATCGTACTTACAGTAATGGATAATTGATATTTTGGCGCCCCAGTCAATTCGTGATCGAAGTGTTCGAAAAGAATTTCTTATCCGCCTGTGCATAGAGTGATCGAGCGACACTTCTTGCTCGCAACCCCATCGAGTGGATCTCGCCGGATTGCAGCTCAATTCGGTCACCGACCTTGTAATGCCCGACTTTAGCCATTTCAGCGTCGACTCTTGCCATGTTGTGTATAATACAGTTTCGCAAACAAGATGCTCGAACGATCTGTTCTGCCTCGCCAGACGGCCATACTAGCCCCAGTTTGTTGTCGAAGTACTTGATGATTTTCTCCATGCTCTGAGAAAACGTTCCACGGATTTCCTTTTCGATCATATGTTCAAGCACGCCCTCATAGTCAGCATTATTCAGCACGTCGACGAATCTCAGTTTCTTCTTCTTCGGCAACATTCGGGGGTGGCACCGGAAGATTTCGCGAGCCAGATCAGCAACGAAAGCTTCAGTGTACGAGTATCCCAGCAAGAAGGCCGCATGTACAACCTGGGTCCGGTATGCCGCGTAAGTTTCGGGAACAACCGCTTGCTCATTTTTCGAGAACCAGTCGGCGTGTCTGGCCGATACCATGGTGAATACCTCCTCGCGTGCGAGCCCAAGGAAGGTGATCAAGCTGTCAAGCTGCTCAATGAAACGGTCTAAAAGTTGATCCATTAGTGCGTGGCTCTTTTGCTTCGATGTTCTAGCCCACAGGCCGCTTTAGCGGCCTTTCCGCCGAAGGCGGTAATCGGCCCGACGTTTACGTCGGGTTGCACGGGGCGCAACCCAGTGCCCCGAGTTTGGTCCGGCGGCTGCCTAGGCAGCCGCCGGACCAAACTCGAAAACCGATCGGAGTCCCGCCCCAAGGCACCCCGGCATAAATGCCGGGGCTATTACCGGCTGCGCCGGGAAGGAGCCTGAAGGCCCCTGGAGTTTACTCCAAGCTCTGCCAGAAGGTCAAGCACCCACCCTGCGATTACGGGCCGCTAAGGTAGATCGCTGCTGCTGACAAACACCCTGACCAACTCCTCCAACCCGGCCTGATCCTGCGTGTCAAAACGGCCCGGCAGGGGACTGTCCAGGTCCAATACGCCGTACAGCCGCTCGGCGGCGATAATCGGTACAGTGATAATCGGTACAACAATTTCCGAGTTGGACGCCGCGTCGCAGGCGATGTGGCCGGGGAACTCGTGGATGTTCTCGACTACCAGGGTCTTACGCTGCTCGGCGGCCGTGCCGCAAACGCCTTTGCCGACGCGAATCCGCGTGCAGGCCGGTCGGCCTTGGAAGGGGCCTAGCACCAAATCCTCGCCGTCGAGCAGGTACAGCCCGGCCCAGTTCAGGTCGGGGAGCGTCTGATAGATCAGCGCGGCCATGTTGGCCGCGTTGGCGATCGGGTGCCGTTCGCCTCCCAGCAGATCACCCAGTTGGCCGACAAGTTGTGCGTAGAGTTCCGTTTTCGTCATGGCGAGCCGAGCGGGTCCTTACATGTTCGTAGCGTCGTCGGCGCCGCCGGCACCGGTCAATCGATCCATCGCGGCGGCCAGTTGGGGAACTTCGTGACCGTCACGCGTGTAGATCCGGCAAATCCGGTAGCTGATGGCCAGCCGACGAAATAACTCGCGGTCGTCGAGGTCCTGGATTCTCTGCGTGGCCGGCTCGAACAGGAAGTTCTGGCCCGAGGCGGGTGTCTGAGACCCCGGCCGATGGACGTGCCGGGCCGTGTCGACTCGCAAGGGCATTTCCTTCAGGTCGTCGGGTAACTGGGCCCGAACGGCTTGCTCGAACGTTTCCTCCTTGCCGAACACGCTGGCGCCTTCCGCCTGCCCGGGGGCAAAGAAGATCGTTCGCTCGCAAGCCATTTTCCAAGGAATCTCGCGCCGCGAGAACTTCTGCCATTCTCGCCCCAATCCTCGCAACGTCGCATCGCTGCTATCAAGCCACCCGCCGACCTTGGCCAGGAGCGACCATTCGGTCAGTTTCCGATATTCTTCCAGGTGGTCCAACGGATTGCCGGGAAAAAGGTGTTGCTTGCTCTTGGTAAACAGTTCTTGTAGGGTCAGGTCGATGGCCCGCACGGTGCGATGGAAGTAGATCGCGCGAAACAACTCGGCCCGAACCGAAATGAATTGCACCAGCGCCGAGAGGCCCCGCTCGTGGATCGTGAGTCCCTTGTCGGTGAAGAAACTGTAGTGCAACAAGCGTTGCAGGTCGAAGGCCTTCGTGCTGTAGCCCGACATGTAGGCGTCTCGCAGCACAAAGTCCATGTTGTCGACCGTATACAGCCCGCTGAACAGACCTCGCAACAGCAGCAGCCATCGGGGACTCTCCGTTTGGTCGGGCTGCTTGGGGCGCGATATCAGCAAGGCGATCTGGTCCACGTCCAACGTTTCATCGTCCGCCAGCCGGCTGTTGGGACTGCGCCGGATCCCCCGGATCAACGGCGCCATCTCGCGGCGGATGATCTCGCTGCCGAGCGTTTCGTGGTTCAGATCATAGTCGGCCAGGAAATGGGCGTCGAAAAAATGGCCGAACGGGCCGTGTCCCACGTCGTGCAGCAACGCGGCCATGCGTAACAACGATTCCACGTAGCCGCGGCTAGGCACGTCGGGACAAACTTTCTGAAGACTGGGGAACAGGGCCTCCACGGCCAAGCTGGCCAAGTGCATCGCCCCGAGCGCGTGCTGGAATCGGGTGTGCTCCGCGGTGGGAAAAACCAGCCAGGCCGATTGCAGTTGATGAATTTGCCTGAGCCGTTGCAGCCAGGGGTGATCGAGAATCTGTTGCTCGGTAACTTCACCCTGGGTGGCCGCCATCCCCGCCGAAGACGTGAAAGTGATGTAGCCGTGGATCGGGTCGTGGCTAAGGCTCTCGTTTTGGAAGTCTCGCATGAGGGCATTATGGACCGCATGCCGCACCGTGTCCAGCAACCGTGCGAATGCGGCGTTGAGAGCTCTAACGGCCGCCGCCGCTAGTCGCCATGAAAAGGGGCAATGTAGGGGGAATGCGAAGATCTAATTCCTACTTCCCCCCAGACTGGCAGTTCTGAGCATCGAGCAGTTTGCCTAAGTTGACTAATCGATCTAGCGTTGATCCCCTTACGCCGGTACACTTTGTAGCTTCTAATTGGGTTCTTGTGTTAGGCAAACTACGCTGTTTTGGTCATTGCATTGGGAGGTGTTTTACGTGTCGCGCATCAGGAGTCATGTGGCGGGTTGGACGATTGGTCTGTGGCTGGCGATGGGGCCAGTGATCGCGTCGGGCGGCCCACCGGCCGAGACCCTGTTCCCCGATACCACGACCGGTTTTGTGGCCGTGACCGACGTCCAACAGTTGGTCAAGCATTGGAAAAAGACGCAGTTGGGCCAACTGATGGCCGACCCGGTCATGAAGCCGTTCGCCGACGACCTGAAGCATCAGTTCGAGGACCGTTGGGCACGCGTGCGCGAGCGGCTGGGACTGACACTCGATGACCTCAGAGGGGTTCCCGCCGGCGAACTTGCCGTGGGGTTGGTTCTGCCGGAGCCGGAGAAACCGGTCCTGGCCATCGTGATGGAGGTCACCGACAACATCCCCAAGGCCACGGAGTTCCTGGAAAAGGTCTCCGCCACCCTGCTGAAGCTCGGCGCCGAGCGATCGATGGTCGACGTGCCCGAAAGCGATAGGCCGGTGGTTCGCTTCGACATTCCCGCTCGTGAGGACGACCCGCTCAGCGAGCCGGGCCAAGCGTTTTATTTCCTCACGGACAACATGCTGGGCGTGTCGAACGACTTGGGTGTCTTACGAGGCATCCTCGGCCGACTCAACGACCAGCCGTCCGCCACGTTGGCCGACGTGCCGGCGTTTGATCACATCATGCAACGATGCGCCCAGGACACGGACGAAAAGGTCTCGCAAATTCGCTGGTTCATCCACCCGTTGAACTATGTCGCGGCAATTCGAGCGGCCGTGCCCAAAGAAAAACGCCGCAAAGGGAAGAGCGTCCTGGAGGTCTTGCAAAACCAAGGGATCGGTGCTGTGCAAGGCGTTGGTGGCTATGTCGATCTTGCCGCGGGCGGTTACGAACTGATTCACCGCACGGTCGTTCACGCCCCGCCGCCGTACCAAAAAGCCATGAAGATGCTGGTCTTCCCGAACACGACCGAGCACACGCCGCAACGTTGGGTACCCCGCGATGTGGCAACCTATGCCACGTTCTACTTCGATATCCTCAACGCGTTCGATAATTTCGGCCCGCTGTTCGACGAACTGGTCGGCGGGGCCATGTTCCGCTTCACCGCCGATGTGAAGTGCCAAGTCGACCTGCAACAGGGGAAAATGCCCGAGGAGTTCGCCGAGCAGTTCAAAAAACTGCGAATCCCGCTCGTAGAAGCGGTTGAAATCACCACCAAACGGGCCGGGCGCACCTGGGAAATTCGGAATCAAGACGAAATCTACGTGGTCCGCAAGCGGGACAATCTGCTGAGGGTTTACGAAGAGCAGTCCGGGATTTGGGAAGAGGTCCTCCAAAGCCTCAAGGACGAGGGGCCGGAAATCGATCTCCGCGAAGACCTGATACGCCATCTCGGCCAGCGAATCACCGTGATTACCGACTACTTGCTGCCGATCACTCCGACCAGCGAGCGACTCCTCTTTGCCATCGAAACGACCAACGACAAGGCCGTGCAAAAGGGCATCAATCGGATCTGGGAGAATGAAGCGGGAGCCAAGCGACGCGAGCTCGAAGGGCACATCATCTGGGAAATGGTGGAAGAGGAAAAGGGACCCGAGCTGCCCGAATTCGACGTCGGTGGCGTGCCGGACTTGACCGCGGATGAAGAGCCCCTTGAAGAGGAAGACGAAGGGGACGAGTCCAACCGGCTGTTGCCGCATCTCGCGATCACGGTGGCCCACGGGCATCTGTTCATTGCGTCGGATTACGATTTTCTGGAGAAGATCCTTCAGCCGGCCGAAGAGCGAGAAACGCTCGGCCGGGCGATCGACTATCGGCTGATCGATAATGCCATCCAGAAACTCAACCTCGAAGAGATCTGCCTGCGGAGCTTCTCCCGAACCGACGAGGAATATCGCCCCACCTACGAACTGATCCGGCAAGGCAAGATGCCGGTTAGCGAAACCATGATGGGACGACTGCTCAACGCTATGTTCGGCGAGGGCAAGAAGGGCGAGGTTCGCCGGCAGAAGATCGACGGCAGCGAACTACCTGACTTCGGCGTCGTGCGCCGCTATCTCGGTCCCGCAACCATGACCGTCACCAGCGAGTCGACCGGCTGGTTCCTCAAAGGGTTCACGCTAAGCAAAGAAGCCCAGTAGAGGCCATAAAGCCGCGACCGTTGGTCGCGGCTTTATATCTAACCCCTGGCCCCTAGTCCCTAACCCCTGCTTCCATCATCGATCCGCAAACCGTGCCGCTGCTGATCCTGCTGCTGGGCATCGTCACGGTCATCGGCATGATCCTGGTGCTACGGGTGAACGCCTTTGTGGCCCTGATCTCGGCCGCCATGCTGGTCAGTCTGCTCTCGCCCGGCCAGTGGGGCGAGAAAATCAAGCGCGTGGCCGAGGCCTTTGGCGAAACGGCCGGCGGGATCGGGATCGTGATCGCCCTGGCCGCCGTGATCGGCAAGTGCCTGATGGACAGCGGGGCCGCCGACCGGATCGTCCGCTCGTTCCTGAAAGTATTGGGCGAAAAACGGGCGTCGGTCGCCCTGATGGGGAGCGGGTTTGTGCTCTCGGTGCCCGTCTTCTTCGATACCGTCTTCTATCTGCTGGTCCCCTTGGCCCGCTCGCTCTGGCGTCGGACGCACAAGAACTATGTCCTCTACATCACGGCCATCGCCACCGGCGGGGCCTTGACGCACACGCTGGTCCCGCCCACGCCCGGGCCGCTGCTGATGGCCGAGGCACTGGGAATCGACCTCGGCGTGATGATTATCGGCGGCGCGTTGATCGGGTTGCCCACGGCCGTCGTGGGGCTGCTGATCTGCCGCCTGATGAACCGCTGGCTCGATCTGCCCGTGCGACCCTACAGCGGTGAGCCCGAGCCCGAGCCGCTCGAAGACGACCAATTGCCCGGACTTTGGATCTCCTTGCTGCCGGTCCTCCTGCCGGTGATCCTGATCTCTGCCAACACGCTGACCAAGATGCTGGCCGAAAGCGACGGGTCTGAGCGGATGCAACAGGTGGCCAACGTGGCGGCCTTGTTGGGTAATCCCAATCTGGCTCTGCTGCTCTCGGCCGCTATTGCCATGGGGCTCTTGGTTCGACAACGCGGCCTGACCCTCAGCGCACTGGGTAAGACGACCGAAACGGCCCTGATGAGCGGCGGCGTGATTATCCTGATTACCTCCGCCGGCGGCGCGTTCGGAAAAATGCTGCGGCAATGCGGCATCGAAGAATCCATCCAACGACTGGCCGGCACCGGCGAGCAGAACGTCGGCATGATCCTGCTGTGCCTCGGGTTTGTCATCGCCACGGTCATGAAAGTCGCCCAAGGTTCCGGCACCGTCTCGATGATCGTCACCTCGGGTATCATGGCCTCGATGGGTATCACTTCCGGAATGCTCGGCTGCCACATGGTCTACCTGGCCACGGCCATCGGCGCCGGCTCGCTGGTCGGCTCCTGGATGAACGACAGCGGATTCTGGATCTTCGCCCGCATGAGCGGCCTGACCGAGGCCGAAGCCCTAAAAACCTGGACCGTGCTCTTGGCCATCCTCGGCACGGTCGCGTTTGGCTTCACCTTGCTGGCCGCAAGATTCTTGCCCATGGTGTAGGGCAGGGGACTACGTCCTGAAAACCCTGTCCTGAAAACTCTCAGGAGCCCGGACATGAGACTTGCTCGTGGTTTGCGTCAAACAGTGTCTCTCGCTCTTGCTTGCGTCTTGGCGATCGCTCTTAGTTGCGGCCATCTGCAAGCCCAACAAACCGATCCACGCTGCTCGGAAGCGGCGGAATTCGTGAATCTGTTGGCCAAAGCGAAGTTTTCCGAGGCTGCCGAGAACTTCGACGCCAAGATGCAAGAGGTCATGCCGTCGGAGACGCTCCAGCAGACCTGGGAATCGGTCGTTGCCAAGACCGGGCCGTTTCAGGAACAACTCAAGACGAGCAGGACGAAAAGACTAAGGGCCGACATCGTGGCCGTAACCTGCCGGTTCGAGAAGGCGACGCTTGACGTGCGAGTCGTGTTCGACAGGACCGGGAAGATCAGCGGGTTGTGGTTCGCCCCGGCCGGCTCGGCCGAAGATTACAAGCCGCCGGACTATGCCAAACAGGATTCTTATCAGGAGAGCGAAGTCAAGGTCGGTTCCGGCTTATGGACGCTGCCCGGAACGTTGACCTTGCCGAAAGGCGACGGGCCATTCCCGGCCGTGGTGCTGGTTCATGGCTCCGGGCCCAACGACCGGGACGAGACGATCGGGCCCAACAAGCCGTTTTGCGACCTGGCCTGGGGTTTGGCCTCGCGGGGAATCGCCGTACTTCGTTACGAGAAGCGGACCAAAGAACATACCCTGAAAATGGCCTTGCTGAAACACCAGCTAACGGTCAAGGAAGAGACGATCGACGACGCCCTGGCCGCGGCCGCCTTGCTGCGCAAGACACGGAAGATCGATCCGAAGCGAGTCTTCGTACTGGGGCACAGCCTGGGCGGGATGCTCATCCCCAGGCTCGGCAAACGCGACCAACAGATCGCCGGATTCATCGTCCTGGCCGGCAGCACCCGACCCTTCGAAGACATCCTCCTCGACCAATACCAGTGGCTCTTCTCGCTGGACAAAGAGATCTCCGAAAGCGAGCAGCAGGAACTCGATAAGCTCAAAGCACAGGTTGCCCGAGTCAAGGATCCCCAGCTTTCACCCGAGACGCCCGCGGGCGACTTGCCCCTGAATGTCCCGGCAGCCTATTGGCTCGATCTGCGCGGCTACGATCCACCGGAAGCGGCCAAGGAGTTGAACCGGCCGATGTTCATCCTGCACGGCGGCCGCGATTACCAGGTAATCATGCAGGACTACGAAGGCTGGAAACAGGCGTTATCCTCTCGACCTGACGTGCAGATGAAGATCTACCCCAAGTGCAACCACCTTTTCATCGAAGGCGAAGGAGCCAGCACCCCCGCCGAATACCAAACCCCCGGCCACGTCACCGAAGCGGTCATCCACGACATCGCCGACTGGATTCACAAGCAGTAGACGTGTACGCAGATCCCCGGCCGTCAACGTCCGCTTTCGGCTTTCCGCTTTCCGCTTTGCGAATCGACCTTGGCCCAGAACGGGTGTTGGCGGTCGCCGCGGGTGCGGACGTCTTCTAGGAGGGTTAGCAGATCGGGCTGGATGAACTGGTCGCGGCTGTTGAGTCTTCGCCCGTTGACCACGATGTTGGCTCGCAGGTCGAAGTCGATCATCTCGGGCGAAACCCAAACGCTGACTTGGCTGGTACCCGTGCGGATGTTGATGCCGTTGGTGTTGAGGATCCGGGCCTTGACCTGTACGGGCAGCGTTCCGCGGTCCGGCGGCCAGTCGGCCGGGTCGACCATCGATTTTGGCGGCATTCCCTGTAGCTCGACCCACCAGAAGTAATTGTCCCACTCGCGCATGGTCGAGCAGGTGAACTCTCGGGGGAAGAAGTTGCGGCGGAATCGGCCCGTCCAATCGAACAGCCGCAGGATCTCTTCGTGAAAATGTTCATGCCCTCGGCCGCGATATTCGACCACCGTGCAGTTGTAGCCCCGTTTGAGATAGCGGTCCAAGTCCCGCGAGTTCTTGGCCATCATGGCCCCGTCCTTCTCACCCAGCACGACATAGAACGGCAGCCGCTTGGCGTTCTCCCAGTAGAGCGAGCAGTAGCGATCGGATCGGGCAACGATCGGGATCACACCGGCCCACAGATCGGGATGGGCCAGCCCTAAGTCCCAGGCCGCATCGCCACCCATCGAATGGCCCGAGAGGAACACGCGATCCGTGTCGACCGAGAACCGCCGCGAGGCGTCCCGCAAGGGGTTCAACACGGCCGCATGTTCGCGGGCCGAATAGCCATACTTCTTCTGATGTTCGGCCGTCCAACGCGGCGCGATCACGATGTAGCCATGTCGCGTCGCTTGCCCGCTGCGCCAACCGCCGTCGGCCCAATCTCCGGCCCACCAGTCGATCTGCTGCCCGGCCGTTGTACCCACGCCACGCAGGGTCACGATGGTCGGATACTTGCGATAAGGATCGTACTCGGGCGGAAGCTGCACCAGGTATTGAATCGAGGGTTGCTCGGCCGGGCCCGGGATCTCCAGTTCGTAATAGCCCGGCTTGTCTTCCGCGATCGGCTGGGGCAACTCGCGGGCCGGTTTCATGTGGGCCAACAACCCGGCCACCAACTTCGGCGTGGCGCCCTCTTCCGACTGGAAATAGCCGAAGATTCGGTTCCGGTTCAGCTTGACCGGCTCGGTGAGGTACTGCCGCACCAGCCCGCGGACCCGATACACCGATCGAGCGACGGCCATGTTCCCAACGGCCGCGTCGGAACCCAACAACCAGCCGCTGATGGCCAAGGCGAGTTTCTCCTGCGGCAACATGTCCGGGTCGTCCACGCTCTGCCGGAAGGCCGCCATGCGCGAAAGCGTGTTGACGTTCAACTCCTCGCGAATCTCCTTGCCGATCGGCTCGATCTTCTCCCGAACGTCCTCGTCCTCAATTTCCTCGAACAGGGCGTCGAATTGCTCGCCGATCTCCTTTCCTTGGGCCATCAGGGCGTCGTACTGCTGGACCATCTCGCGGACCGCCTGGAGGATCTCGCCGGCGACGTCCTCGGAGGGGAACGCCTTGAGCTTCTCGTAAACCATCCGATGCTGCCCGGCCGTGCGGCGAAGCTTCAACTCGCCCAGCAACCGCCCCGCGCTCAACTGTCGCAACCGTCGGATCGTCGGAGCCAGTGATTCTTCCAGTTCGGGATTCTCGGGAAACAATTTGGGGATCGCTTCCAGGGCCTTCCGGGCTTCGCTGTAGCGCTCGCTCTGCAAATAGAATCGGGCGATCTTCTTATGGTGTTCGACGTTGGTCGGGTCGATCTGTTTCATCAGGATGCGGTGCAGCACATCGCGGGGAATCGAACTGGTGGCGATCCGCATGTCCCACACGTACTTCAGCCCTTGAACCTTGGCCCAGGTGGGGGTCAACAGCGTGATCCCTTGCACGACCGCCACTTCGCCGCGCGGCGTGTTGAAGGTGAACGTCCGCCGGCCGAACTCGTCGAACGGCGTGATGCGCAACACGGGCCCCACGCTCTGTACCATCCGACCGCTACGCGCCTCCCGCTGCGGGATGTTGAATCGCTCTTCGACCTCGCCCGGGTTATCGCGACGCACCGGGACCGGCTGCCGTTGGCGTTTGGAGACGAAAGTCCGTCGTAGGCCGTCGTCCACGAAGAGGATCGACCGGATGGGGCCCATCCCGTCGGGATCGGGTGGCTGGGGTTTCTCGGCCAGGCTGGCCGCCTCCCCCAGTTTCCCCTTCAGCACACGGCCGTCTTTCAGCAACAACTCTTCCGAGAAGCCGTTGCCGACAACCAGCCAGCAGCCGAGCACAAGCAGCCAGTGAATCTTACCGCCAGATCGCCTCATGTCGGAATTGCCTCTTCGCAGAAGTTCCTCGCCCTATGCTTCATTGTGTATCCTGGCGGGATCAAGTCAAGAAAGGGGCCAGAAACGGGAAAACTCCCGACATTGGCGTAATCGGGCGTATGGCATCCTATCGGGTGGCTTGACAAGGAGTTTAACGATCCCGAGAATTGGGGGAACTGGGAGAAGTATTATGAGTCAAAAACCGGTTCCTCGCTGGCTACTCTTGCTGTTGGCTGCCGGCGCGGTCCTGCTGCCGATAGTGATTGCGGTCCTCTGGGGCGTGTCGGCCCTACTGATTGCCATGGGCGATTCCTCCGGCGGAGGGGTCGTGAAATGCGTCGCCTTGGCTGCCGGGATCCTTTGGGTGGTCGACTTGGTTTGCCTCGTGTTGGCCCAGACGCTGAACTCTCTGGGTGGGCCCGATGAGCCTACCGATTCTTCGTCGTAGAATTGTCTTACACGACGACTATTTGCAAGTGTGCCACGGCCGTGTCGGCCGTGCGAAGTTGCGGAAGTTGTCCCGATTTGGGCACGGCTGATACAGCCGTGGCACATCACTTGTTGAGACGGCTGTAAATAGCGACAATTAGTCTTCCCGGCGGGAGAATCTCGCCTTGGCCGCCTCACTCTCAGACAAGATCGCTTATGGCCGTCCGATTTCGTTGCCAACGCTGTCACCAGATACTGGGTATCGCCAGCCGCAAGGCCGGTAGCCGGATCGAGTGTCCGAAATGCGGGTTGCCGCAAGTCGTGCCCAGCGAGGAAGCGGCCGCGGCGGCCATGGCGATGGACCGCTTGGCCCCCAGTCACCAGCCGGTCGCAGAGACTGCCAGTGTGGTCGTGTACGACGATCAACCGGCCCCGATCGATTCACCGCAACTGGTTCAGCCGAGCGAAGAGAGCACAGAGGCCACCGGGCCGATCGTTCCTCGCCAAATGATCCTCTATCCCCGCAAGAGCCTGTATCTCCAAGCCGTGCTGATGCTGCTTCTGGCCGTGGGGGCTTTTGCTTGTGGATACGCGATCGGTCGGGGTGACGCCGCACATCACCGGGAAGTCGCTCGGGAGGAAGCGGCGCGGGAAAGCGTGCTGGTCGACGGGAAGCTGGTCTACAACCCGGGCACGGGCCAAATTGCCGGCGACGTCGATGCGGTGGTGATCGCCTTGCCGGCGGAAAGATGGCCCCAAAAGGGCTTTTCGATCCAGGGAATCCGCCCCCAAGACCCAAAGCCGGCCGAAAGTCACAAGGGGGTCCGCCGGATCGTCGAGTTCGGCGGGGCGTACGTCCGGGCGGCGAAATCCGGCAATTTCGACTTCCTGCTGCCGGATCAAGGCGCGTACCGGCTGCTGGTAATCTCGCGCCATGCGGCCCGAGAGCCGGGTGAGGATCTCGATGAAGTAGACTTGGTCGAGATCCAAGAATACTTCCCGCTGGCCGAACAACTGATCGGTCGCTCGAAATATCGCTGGAGCACCGAGCAGATCGCCAACGGCTTCAAATCGGTCGAGATCGACTTCGGCCGCGACGGCCAGCCGTAGTAGGTCAGGGCTTGCCCTGACAAGCCGGGTGCGTTGGCTGCCACGGGTGGCTTGCCCACCCGTGCCGCAAGGTTTTCGTCAGGGCGAGCCCTGACCTACGGCTACTCGCTGACGTAGGGCATCAGGGCCATGAATCGGGCCCGTTTGACGGCCCTGCAGACGGCGTGCTGGCTGACGGCTTCGCAGCCGGTCTTGCGGCGGCCGATGATCTTGCCTTGCCGGTTGGTAAGCTTCTTCAGCAGTTCGATGTCCTTGTAGTCGACGTACATCGGGCGAGGCCGCTTCCCATCGACGAAGATGGGGTCTTTCTTCTTGCCGCGGATCTTGGTCTTCGCCCGTTTTCTGCTGGGCTTGTTAAACTGCATTCGTCGTGCCATGAACGATTCCTATCCTAGCCGCTGTGTGGGGAACTGATTGGGTACTGTACCGTATGGATTTCAGGCAAACCTCTTAGTTTATCAAAAACGGGCCGGCCCACAACCCGGGATCCCACCCGGATTGCCATAAGAAACCGGAAATACCCCGTTGGTGGCATTTCGGCCCAGGGTCCACGCCGGGTCGCCCCCATGGAAAGTCTTCCTGTGAGCTCGGTTTCCGGCTATAATGAGATCGGTATCTCGCCGTACAACGGAACTTCCGCGAGCGTTCCCACGGTACGTCCTCGTGCCGGGCCAGAATATCGGGCAATCGGGATATCGGGCAATAGGGTATAGGGCAAACTCAGGAGATCGAGTTATGTGTGAGAAGAACACGCGGCATTCTAGTTCCAAGCGGGCCGGCTTCACGTTGGTGGAACTGCTGGTCGTGATCGCGATCATCGGCGTGCTGGTGGCCATGCTCCTGCCGGCGGTCCAGGCCGCCCGCGAAGCGGCACGTCGGGCCAGTTGCCAGAACAATCTCAAGCAGATCGGCATCGCCCTGCAAGGCCACCACGAAGCCTACGGCTGTTTCCCACCCGGCGTGCCGAGTTGTTCCGCACAGACCTGGGCAACCGGCGGTACGGGCACGGGAGCGCTTTGCCAGGGTCCCAACTGGGCCATGAATATCTTGGCCCAATTGGAAGAGCCCCAAATGTTCAACGCCGTCTATGACTGCATGGATAATTCACAACTCGGCACCACTGGCTTCAACGCCTCAGATGATACGGAGCATTGGGGCGACGATCAGTCGTCCTTCGGCATGCCTCTGGATCCCCAAAAGAACATCGGTCGCTGGACGCCGGCGGTCTATATCTGCCCCAGCGCGGAGACGATGATGATGCAAGTCGGGGAAGGCAGCGTCGACGAATGGGAGCACGATGACGGAACAACCAAGGGAAACTACGCGGCCTGCTTGGGCTCCGACACCTACATCTCCTATCTCGACCCGGCCCGCGGAGGAAAAGGGTTGCAGCAGACGGCTGGCGCGTTGCCCGTCTGCATGGTGCGCGGCTGGGATGACCCCGGCCGGGTGCAGACGGAAAACGATGCGTCGCTCAAGGGCGACTGGAAGATGGGCAACACGGACGGCATCACCAACGCCATGTGCCGTGACGGCACATCCGCAACGATGGCCGTCAGTGAAGTCATCGGATTCGACAGCGGCGAAGACGCCCGCGGCGGCTGGGTACTCAGTATTCCGGGATCCTCGACCTTCACGGCCAAGACCCCGCCCAACCCCAAGCCGCAGTGGGCCCCAACCGGTGAGGACTATTACGACAGCATCTCCCTCTACGACGAGACGATCCCCGAGTCGCATCGGCTCTATATCGGCAGGGCCCCGCAGCAGAACCGTAGCGACGGCGAGCTCTGGGCGGCCGCCAGAAGCGAGCATCCCACCGGCGTCAACGTGCTGATGGCCGACGGGTCGGTCGATTTTGTCGACGAGACCCTCGAGTTGGCCGTGTGGCGAGCGATGGCTACCCGGTCCGGTCCTCCGGGCGAGACGACCGTTGATCTTGAGTAGGTGTAGGGTGGGCTTTGCCCACCAAATTCCCACAAGGTCCCCGACGCAACGATCGGTGGGCGAAACCGACCCTACGGCCCATGGCGCCCTGTCCCAAATAATAACCTGCCATGACGCCCGAACAGATCACTGCCGGGGCCCGAACCGTTGCTCATCTGGCCGAGTATTTCGGCGAACTGAAGCAGACGGTCGGTCGGATGATCGAGCAGTCGCAGGTCGGGCTGCGGGGGCACTTCACGCCTAGCGAAGAGGAGACGGTCCGGCAGTTGCAGGCTTCCTACTGGCAAAGTCGTGCGGCCCTGTTCGAGGTGGCGCTGAGCTTTCACGACGACACCGAGCTGCCCGAGCCGCTTCGCGACGACGCGTTCCTGGTGGCCTACGCGTCGGCCGTGTTGCTGGTCGACGCGGCCCGGTTCTTACGCGAGTCGTTCGAGCCGTATCCCTTGGCCCGAAACAAGCTCAACGAGCCGGCGCCTCATTTCGGCATCCCCGGCGGGATGTACGCTCGGGTGCAGAAGTCGCTGACCAGTCCGCGGCACGTATGGCATCTTTACCATGCCATACAGTACTACGACGAGCACAAGAACCAGTTGCAAGCCCGAGCGGCCGACCCGTTGCTCACACCCGTGTGTAGCGTGATCGAGCGGCTGGAAGAGAGAATCCGCGTGTCGGCCTCGCGCTATGTGAAGACGCGACTGCGGGTCCGTGCGCATCGGCTTATCGCCGGGTTGCGCCATCGACTCTTCAAGAGGGCCCTGTACGGGATCCAGAAACTGGCCTCCTCGCTGGCCGCCGACGTTTCCACGCGGCCCGGGCATCAGCCGCAGTTACCCGAATCGGTCGTCGACGGTTTGCACGAAATGCTGCGGCCGGGCGACGTGCTGATCACGCGCAAGGAATACGCCGCGACGAACTATTTCCTGCCCGGTTTCTGGAAACACGCCGCTTTGTACTTGGGCGAACCGGAAGCCTTGCAAGCGTTGGGGATCGCCGAACACGAGAACGTTCGCCCGCGTTGGGCCCAACTGTCGGCCGACGACGGCCCGCATCCCCAGCGCGTGCTGGAATCGATGAAGGACGGCGTCTGGATCCGCCCCACCAGTTCGCCCTTCTCGGTCGATGCGATCGCGGCCTTGCGTCCTCGGCTGCCCGACACGGAGATTGCGACCGCCTTGGCCCGGGGAATGGTCCACGAAAGCAAGCCGTACGACTTCGATTTCGACCTCACCCGGGCCGATCGGCTGGTCTGCACCGAGGTGGTCTATCGCTCGTACGAGGGTATCGGCGGGGTCGAGTTTCGATTGACGCGCCGCGCCGGCCGGTTGACCCTTTCGGCCGAGGACCTGATCGGCATGGCCTTGAACCGGGCCCATTTCGAGCCCTTGGCCGTCTTTGCCCCCACATGCCAACCGCAACTGGCCACCGGCCAAGAGGCCGAAGCCCTACTGGAACAAACGCACGAAAGCGACAACAATCATGTGTAGGGTGGGTCGAGGAACGAAGACCCACGCGTTCCGAGACGACACCGCGCGACTCCGCGTGGGTCTTCGTTCCTCGACCCACCCTACTTCTGCAACGAATGACAACGCGATGGGCGATAGCTCCCCGATCGACGAAATCCTCTCCCGGCTGAACCCGCAACAACGCGAGGCGGCCACGCATGCCGAGGGGCCCTTGTTGATCGTGGCCGGGGCGGGGACCGGCAAAACGGCCACGCTCGTGCATCGCGTGGCTTGGCTCATCGCCGGGGGCACCGACCCGAGCCGGATCCTGCTGCTGACCTTCACCCGACGCTCGGCCGCCGAAATGATTCGACGCGTCGACCTCCTGCTGGGCCAACTCGCACGGGCGCAAAAGGAAGCAAGCGGCGACGAAGATTCACCCTTGAAACGACTCCGCGGCAACCGGGTTTGGGGTGGTACGTTCCATGCCGTCTCCACGCGGCTGCTGCGACGCTACGGCAAGGCCGTCGGGCTACCCGCCCAGTTCACGATCCACGATCGGGGTGATTCCGAAGACTTGATGAACGTGGTGCGAACCGAACTGGGGCTGACCAAGACCGACCGGCGGTTTCCCAAGAAGGGGACCTGCATGGCCATCTACAGCCGCTGCGTGAACGCCCAGCAGAAACTCGGCGTCGTGCTACAGCAACGATTCCCCTGGTGCCGGGAATGGTCCGACGAGTTGGGGCGGCTGTTCAATGCTTACGTCGACCGCAAGGAGTCGGGCGGCGTGCTCGACTACGACGACCTGCTGCTGTATTGGGAGACGCTGCTGAAGGATCCCCAGGCCGGGCCCAAGGTCCGCGGTATGTTCGACTGCGTGCTGGTCGACGAGTATCAGGACACCAACGTGCTGCAGGCCAACATGCTTCGTGAGTTGTGCCCCCACGGCCGAGGGCTGACCGTCGTGGGGGACGACGCGCAGTCGATCTATTCCTTTCGGGCCGCCACGGTGCGGAACATTCTCGACTTCCCCAAGCAATACGAAGGCACCACGGTCGTCACGCTCGAGCAGAACTACCGCAGCACGCAACCGATCCTCGAAGCCACCAATCGGGTCATCTCGGCGGCCAAGGAACGTTACACCAAGAACCTCTGGTCCGAAAGGGCCGACGGCCAGCGGCCGTTGCTGGTCCACTGCGAGGATGAAGAAGACCAGAGCAACTACCTGATCGAGCGGATCCTCGAACATCGCGAGGCCGGCATCGACTTGCGGCGCCAGGCCGTGCTGTTCCGCGCCTCGCATCATAGCATGTTACTCGAAGCGGAACTGGGCCGACGAAACATCCCGTTCCACAAGTACGGCGGGCTGAAGTTCATCGAGACGGCCCATGTCAAGGACCTGATGGCCTTTCTGCGCTTGGCCGAAAACCCGCGCGACGTAGTGGCTGGCACGCGCGTGTTACCGCTGCTGCCCGGCATCGGCCCGGTCAAGGCCCGGCAATTGATGCAACAACTGGACGAGTCGGGTGGTGATTTTTCGGTGTGGGCCAAGTGGACCCCGCCGGACTCGGCCGCCCGACTGTGGCCGAAGTTGGTCAAGCTGCTGAGCGGTCTGGTCAAGCCGAGCGAGGACTTGCCGGCCCAGGTGCATCGGGTGCGAAAGTTCTACACGCCCTTGTTGGAAGACAAGTACGATCACACGCAACCGAGGCTCCGCGACCTGGAACAGCTCGAGCAGGTCGCTTCCCGCTACCGCAGCCGACAACGGATGCTCATGGAGATCACGCTCGATCCCCCGTCGTCGACGCAAGATCTGGCCGGCCCGCCGAAATTGGACGACGATTACCTGATCCTCAGCACGATCCACTCGGCCAAGGGGTTGGAATGGGACGCGGTCTACGTGATCCACGCGGCCGACGGCAACATCCCGTCCGACATGGCCACCGGCAGTCCCGAGGAGATCGAGGAAGAACGCCGGCTGTTCTACGTGGCCCTGACCCGGGCAAAGAGCTGGCTCTACGTCTGTTGCCCGTTGCGTTATTACTACACCCGTCGCCCCGGCAGCGGCGACCAGCACGGCTACGCCCAACAATCGCGGTTTCTGACCGAATCGGTCGTAAAACACTTCGAGCCGCACGTCACGCAAGGCGACGACTTCGACGAGGTCGACCCGGGCACCGAATCAACCCGCCGCCGTACCCGGGATCTCTGGTCGTAAGTGCCGGCCGATTAACAACTGTCCCATTTGGGGTGGCTGGTGGCTGAGCGCAGCGAAGCCCCAGGACCCGGACAACTGGGGCACCGCTGCGCTATGCCCCAGCCACCCATCACTAAAGCCGGAAAGTACACCATCCGCCTCACTCGCCGTAGCCGTGCGGGTGCTGCTCGAACCATTGCCAGGCCGTGGCGATAATCTCCTCGATCTCGGTATACTTGGCCGACCAACCGAGCTCCTGACGAATCTTCTGGGCATTGGCATACAACACGGCCGGATCACCCGGGCGGCGAGCGCCATATTCGGCCGGAATCTCGCGACCGGTCACCTTGCGGGCGGCCTCTAGAACTTCCGTGACCGAGTAGCCCTTGCCGATACCCAGGTTGTAGAACCGACCGTCGCCCGGCTCGAGCGCTTCCATGGCCCGAATGTGGGCCGCGCAGAGGTCCTCGACGTGGATATAATCGCGAATGCAGGTGCCGTCGGGGGTGGGATAGTCGGTCCCGAAGACGGTGATCTTCTCGCGTTGGCCCATGGCCGTTTGCAACAGCACGGGAATCAGATGCGTTTCCGGGTCGTGGTCCTCGCCCAGCGAACCGTCGGCTGCCAAGCCGGCCACGTTGAAGTAACGCAGCGCCACGAAGGAGAAATCCCGCTCGGCCGCCCCATAGTCGCGAAGCATTCGCTCGACACACCACTTCGACCAGCCGTAGGGGTTGATGGGCTCTTGCGGCATGGTTTCGACAATCGGCGTCGACTCCGGCTCGCCGTAGGTGGCACAGGTCGAGCTGAAGACCATCCGCGGCACGCCGGCCGCCCGCATGGCCTTGAGCATGCTAATCGTACCGGCCGTGTTGTTGTCGTAGTAGCTCAGCGGCTCGGTGACCGACTCGCCCACGTAGGCCAAGGCCGCAAAGTGCATCACGCAGTCGATCCGGTGTTCCCGCAGCACGTCGGCCAGCGCGTCGGTCTCGGCCAGATCGAGCTGGTAAAACGGCGCACGGGAATCGACCGCCTCGCGATGCCCGCGAAAGAGGTTGTCGACGACCACGGCCTGATGTCCCGCGTCGAGCAGTTGCTTCACGGCATGTGACCCGATATAGCCGGCCCCTCCGGCGACCAAAACGTTCATCCGAGTTCCTTCTTTGGAATTGGTACGCTGCATGGTCGCTGAAGCGACCAGCCCCGGTTCGTAAACCGCTGATTAGACGTGGCAAAAGCCCGTTTGTCAACCGGCGGGGGGTGGCCAGAATCGTGGTAATCCGCTAGGCTTGGTGGGTCGAAGTTGAAAAGCGTCCGATTTCCCGAACCCTGCAGTCAGCTTATGAAAATCGTCGTCACGGGCGCCTTGGGCCAACTGGGCCGAGAGATTTGTCGCCAATTCGGCCCTGATGCGGTGCCGATGGATTTCGAGGAGCTCGATCTGACCCGGGGGCCGCTGGTCCGCCAGACGATCGTCGAGCTCGAGCCCGACGCGGTGATCAACTGTGCCGCCTTCACCAACGTCGATCAGGCCGAAGCCCAATCGAAGATGTGCCACACGGTCAACGCCCTGGCGGTCCGCAATCTGGTGGCCGCTTGCAACAAGCTGGATTGCCCGATGGTCCAGATCAGTACCGATTACGTCTTCGGAGGCGACACGGATCGCGACCAACCTTACCGCGAAGACGACAAGCCGCAGCCGTTGGGGGCCTACGGGCGCAGCAAGTTGGCCGGCGAGCGCAACGCGGCCGAGCACGAGAAGCACCTGATCGTGCGCACTTGCGGCCTGTATGCCGACCCGTCGGACGATCGGGCGAAGAACTTCGCACGCACGATCCTCCGCATGGCCCGACACCGGCCTGAGTTGAAGGTCGTCGACGACCAGCGTTGCACGCCCAGCTACGTTCCCCACGTCGCCCGGGCCGTGTTGTTTTTGCTGGGTGTCACGGGCGAAGGACCGGCGCCTTGGGGGATCTATCACGTAACCAACCGCAGCGCGACGACCTGGTACGAGTTTGCCGGTGAATTGCTTCGCCAGGCCGGGCAGGAGGTCGAGCTTCACCCGATCACCACGGCCGAGTACGGTCCCACGGCCCCTCGACCGCTTTACAGCGTGCTCGACACAACCAAGTACCACGCGCTGGGCGGCCCCGCCATGCCCGACTGGAAAGAAGCCGTCGCCGAATACATGTCCCAAGCGAACGTTTAGAACCAGAATCCGATGAAACCAAACGATCAACAGAAAGTCGCCCTGGTCACCGGCGCCGGTCGTCGGCGGATCGGCAACGTGGTGGCCCGCGAGTTGGCCCGGCATGGTTACGCGATCGCCTTGCACTACAACACGTCGGCCGAGGCAGCCGAGCAGACGATCAAGCAGCTCGAAGGGCAGGGGACTCCTGCCGAGAAGTTCCAGGCCGACGTGGCCGACGAGTCGCAAGTGCGGCGGATGTTCGATCGGGTGGCGGACCGGTTCGGCCGGCTCGATGTGCTGGTCACCACGGCCGCCCTCTGGCAGCCGAAACCGCTGGAAGAAACCACCGCCGAGGACCTTCGGCGTCATTTCGACGTCAACGCCCTGGGCACGTTCCTCTGCTGTCAGCAGGCCGGCCGGATGATGGTCGACCAGCCGACCGGCGGGGTGATCGTCACGATCGGCGACTGGGCCACCGCCCGACCGTATCCCAACTACGCCGCCTATTTCGCCAGCAAAGGGGCCATCGAAACGATCACCCGCACCATGGCCGTCGAACTGGCGGAGCGGAATCGGGCCATCCGCGTAAACTGCATCCTCCCCGGCCCGGTCATGCTGCCGGAGAACCTCTCCGAGATGGAGTTCAAAGGCGCGGTCGCCGGCACGCTGCTAAAGCGCCCCGGCCGCCCGGAGAACGTAGCCCAGGCCGTGATGTGTTTGATCGAAAACGACTACATCACCGGCGTCTGTTTGCCGGTTGATGGGGGGCGGATGATCGCCGGAGCGTAATCAAAGGGGCGCGACCACCGGTCGCGGCTTTATAGCCCGAACTCGCCCAACTCGGGTTGCTCGACTTTCTCGTAGTCGGCGTAGCGCATACTGACCGAAATACTGTGGTCTCCGGCGTTGAAGTTGATCGTCTCGTTTTCGGCCAGGCGTCGATCGCAGAGCGTGGGCAGATTGAAGAGGCTTCCCAACGGTGGGATCGAACCGGGCTCGAGGCCGGTCATTTCCAGGACTTCGTCGCGATTGGCGAACCGCAGTTTCCGCCAACATTGACCGCGGCGGACGGCCTTGCTGGCCAATTTCAGGTCGGCCGGAAGGACGAACATCACGAAGCGATCGTCGCCCTTGCAAATCAGTGCCTTGGCGCCGCTGCAAAGTGGCACGCCGCGAATTGCCGCCGCCTCTTCGCTCGTATAGACGGGCTCGTGTTGCAACACGTCGAATGCGACGTGGTGTTGCTTGAGCAGTTGTTCTATGCGCTGAAAGATTGATTGTGACATATCAGGCTCCACATTGTTTATTGGCGCGACCACCGGTCGCGGCTTTATAGCCAGGCGTCCACTGCGGCGGCGGCCTGGCGGCCTTGGTTGATGGCGTGGACCACCAGCGACGCGCCGCGGACCGTGTCGCCGGCTGCGAAAATGCCGCCCTGGCTGGTCATCCCGTTGTCGACTGCCACGTTGCCGCGTCCGTCGAGTTTCAGGTCCAATTGCTCGACCAGGCCCGGGTGGACCACATGCAGAAAGCCCATGGCCAACAGGACCAGATCGGCCTTGAGCGAGAAGTCGCTGCCCTCTCTCGGTTGCATCTGCCAACCTTTGGGGCCCTCGGTCCAGTCGACTTCGCAGCCGTGCAGCTCGGCCACGCGGCCGTTGTTGCCGTCGAACTGTTTGGTCGATACGCTCCAACGGCGCCGGCAGCCTTCTTCCTGCGAACTGGAAGTCCGCATGATGACGGGCCAATCGGGCCAAGGTGTTTTGGGATTGCTGCCCTCGGGTGGTTTCGACAGGATTTCCAGTTGCGTGACCGACAGGGCCCCGTGCCGGATCGATGTGCCCACGCAATCGCTGCCCGTGTCGCCTCCGCCAATCACGACCACGTGCTTGTCCTTGGCATGGATCGCCCCGTCGTCGTCGCACGCATTGCCGGCCGTGCGGCGGTTCTGCTGCGAGAGAAAATCCATGGCGAAATGGATGCCGTCGAGCTCGGCGCCCGGCACGCTCAACTCCCTGGGCTGGCCGGCCCCCATGGCCAACAGGATCGCGTCGAACGTCTTTTGCAGGTAGCGGCCCGAGAGGTCCTTGCCCACGTCGACGCCCGCCTCGAATCGCACGCCCTCGGCCGTCATCTGCTGCAATCGCCGGTCGAGGACCTGTTTGGGCAGCTTGAAGTCGGGGATGCCGTATCGCAGCAGCCCGCCGAGCCGATCGTCCTTCTCGAAGAGCACGGCGTCGTGACCCGCTCGGGCGAGTTGCTGTGCGGCGGCCAACCCGGCCGGTCCGGATCCGATCACGGCCACCTTCTTACCCGTCTTCCGCTGGGCTCGGATCGGCACGACCCAACCTTCGGCGAATGCCCGTTCGACGATCTGATACTCGATGTGCTTAATGTTGACCGGTTGTTTGTCGATGGCCAAGGTGCAGGCCGCCTCGCACGGGGCAGGGCAGACCCGGCCGGTAATCTCGGGGAAGTTGTTCGTCGCGTGCAACACCTCGACCGCCTCGCGCCAGCGGTTGCGATAGACCAGATCGTTGAACTCGGGGATGCGGTTCTTGACCGGGCAGCCGATGCCGTGGCAGAAGGGGATCCCGCAATCCATGCAGCGGGCGGCCTGCTGGTTGAGCACCTCGTCGACTAGCGGTTGGTCGACCTCTTCGAAGTCCTTGATCCGCTCTTGGACCGGGCGGTGCCCCACTTCGACCCGAGGGAATTGGATGAAGCCCGTCGGATTAGCCACGGAACACCTCCTCGGTCGCCACGGCCTCTTCGTCTTGTGCCTGCTCGCGATCGCGGAGCCTTCGCAAGGCCTCGCGGTAGTCGATCGGCATCAGCTTGACAAACTTGCCGGCCATCTCCTGCCAATTGTCGAGAATACGCCGGGCCTGCCGGCTGCCGGTCCACATTTCGTGCCGAGAGATCAGGTCGTAGAGCGTGTCCTGGTCCTCCTTGTGGTAGATCGATTCCAGATCGACCATGTCGAGGTTGCACAGGGTATCGAACAGTTGATGCTCGTCGAGCACGTAGGCGA
>SDBV01001730.1_pt1 | contig 32658 bp, 21 predicted proteins | sample 2277081 | NCBI WGS metagenome assembly SDBV01 (sample SAMN10402039, study PRJNA504765) | marine sediment metagenome | isolation source: marine sediment core GS10_PC15, 223 cmbsf | place: Arctic Ocean: Southern Knipovich Ridge | collected 2010 | reverse complement strand
AAAGACGCGAGCCGCATTCAGGCACTGCTGTGCGTCTACTTTCTGGTCCTGCTGGTCGAAGCGCTGTTGGAACGGGAACTGCGTCAGGCGATGGAGCGTGAAGGACTCGAAAGCCTTCCCCTGGGTCGTTTGTTGACGTGTCTCGCAATTGTAGACCTTGGTGAGACTCGCGCCACGCGGGGACGACCGTTATCTGCTCTGGTGACGGCGCTTCATCTGTTGCCCATGTACCACGCTTTTTTGCACGTTGGTTACTCGACTCCCACCTGCAGCACCAGAGGCTCCTGGGTGATGATCGTTGCGAGCTTGGTCTTGTGCTGCGGGCCAGCTTTGAAGAATCTCGGCGGATGAGTCGATGGGATTCGTTTCATCGTGAACTCGCCCTTGCCGTTGGTCTGCGCGAAGTCGCAGTTGGTGCGTCCCGCTACTGGGAAAGCATAGACTCCACTGTTTGGAACCGGCCGCCGGTCAGCGTCGATCAGTTTTCCTGTGAGGGTAAACGACGGTACGACTTCCAGCGGGGGCAAAGTGAATTCGTCGACATCGGCGGGCACTGTGGCTCGCTGGCCATACGGAAGACTCGGGATTCGGGTCGTGGCAACCTGCGGCTGCTCCCACTGGTAGACCGGTACGTAACCGCGGATCACCGTAAGGGACGAGTATCCGACCATGCCCGGAAACACTCTGGATTCGAATCGGCCGTTCTCGTCTGTTTGCGCGTACGCGATCAGCTCCCGACTTAGCCCGGATTGCCTTCCGTGTCGAATCGATATCGCCGCACTGGCGACCGGTTCTCCCGTGTCTCGTTTTCTCAAGACACCGCGGACCAAGACAGTGGAGATTACGTGCCCTTCGACAATGGCTGTTTGTCCGGGTTCAACGATCAAACGCGACGGAAAGGAGATTCGCGTGGCCGCATTCTTCTCCAGGCGGTCATAAAGGGTCAGCCGTCCATTCAGCATCGCAGGAATCTCAAATTGGCCCTGTTGGCCAGCGGTCACTTCCGCATACCCGTGCAGAGGGATGGTCATGCCTTTGGGATATCGCAGGCCGGAGTTCTGTACCTGGGATTTGAACAGCAGCTTCCTTCCTTTCAGAAACGCCCGATCGGCTGCATTCGTGGCCTCAATCGTTCCGACGACGGTTCCGGTCGGGAAGAGCATCAAGTCCTTCTCAAGCGCCCTGCCAATGGAATTGGCGTTGGTGAAGGTACGCTGGATTCCGTGCTGCGGAGATTCGAATTCAAGCTCGGTGAATTCCATTCGGGCAATCGTCGTGAAGGTTACCTTGCCGTCGCCGTTAGCCCGTTGTCGCAACGCTTCGCGAAGCTGCGGCGGCACGAAGATCGGACGCATCGCATCACCCTTCGACAGCCATACGACCCTGATCGGAGTCACGCTCACGCCGGCCGCCGGCGAACCATCGCGGTTGACCAGGCGAATGGTCGTCTTACAATCCGGCAGCGTGTATGTCGTGGGGAGGCTCTTAGGAACGCCCAAGCCTTCGTGCAGATTCTTCAGCGCCCCAGGGTTGGTGGCCATGGCGTAGATGAACTCCATGTACGGTGAGTACGCCCCGGAAGAGGTTCCAAGCAGCCATGTACGCTTGGGCCGTCCGTTATGAGCTGGAACCGTGACCCAAGTGGCTGAGAAACCATTATCCTCACTTCGGGCATTCGCAACCTGTTTTCCGGGCGGAAGTCGGAAATAGCCGCCCTCGTCCGTCTTCGTTCTATGTAGCAGCTTGTGTTCGACGAGTTCTCGATAAGTCTGGGTCTGATGAATCAGCCGGACGGTTGCTCCGCTGACCGGTTCGCCCAGACTACTCTGGATGCGAAACCGCAAATCTGTGCCCTTAGGTTTCTGCTCCGAGTCACTCTGGCTCGACCCAGGCTCCGGTGGACCGGCGGCGGTTCTCTTGGCTGAGGCGCCATGAACTGAGCCTGACGGCTCGGTTGTTTGTGGTTGTTCCGACGCGGCATCTGTGACCTCCTGCGCAAGGCTCGGCGCGATAGCGACGAAGAAAGCAAACGATGCCGGCAACGCAATAGACACTCCCCAGCGATTCATCAATCGGGTCCTTCTTGGGAAAGCGATGCAGGACTCAGTACACGGCCCCTCCTTGCCCACCCATGCAGGCGGATTCGCGAAGAGGATATAACGCTCGGGTGCGGACTTGCGACCGGACACGCGGACCTCACTCCGGCGTTCGGAGAATCGCTGGGCTCTCGGCACACCAAACCTGCCGCGATTCGGTGTGGCAGGTCGGCGGGCGAACCTGGCACCACTGCCAGCCAGTAGAGGTAGCAACATGGGCCCCACGCGTGCGTCATCAATGGGTTGTTTTACGGGGCGTCTCATCTCGGCCATACGTTTACTGAGATTGGCCCGGGGCGATGGGGCCGACGCGCCCAAGCAAGATGCGTTCCGACGCCTGGGGGCAACCGAAGCATCGAACGGCAAACCGCTTGCGTGCGTCGGTCGACTTCACCTACGCGCGCTAACGCATATGGCCAACTTCAGAGGGGTGCGCCACCTCCGCGCATTACGCCAGAGGTACAATTGCAGGAAGTGTGGTGGACCGAATCGCCTTGGGCACCGTCGCAATCTGATTCAAAGCGTCAAACCATCCTGGAATGGCAGAGACGCCGCGCCCCGGGAGATTCTGCCGCAAGAAGGGGCGTTCCCAAGAACGACAAGCTCTTTCTCGCCAACAATGCCGCCATCTGATACAATCAGAAGTTCTTACCACCAAACGGTTTGTGTTTGAGAGTCTGGCGGGCATGCCGCCAAGCAGGCAACACAGACTCCCGCCCGCCGGAGAGTTCCCATGATCTTCCGCCACCGAAGTCGAACGCTCAATGCCGCGCTGTTCGTCCTGGTCGTGGCAGTGTTCCTTAACGTGAGCAGGGGAGCGGAACCGGTGTCCGACCCTAAGAAGCCTGCGCCGGAGAAGTCTGCCGCCAAGCCTTCCCGCAAGAACTTCAAACTGCCCGGCTTGGTGGTCGACTTTCAGAAGCGGTGCGTCGACATCGAGGCTACGATTTGTCTCGACGAGGGGATGCTGGAATTGATTGCCTGCACCAAGGAAACCAAAGAGCACGAATCAATCGTCACAATCACGGCCAGGCCGATGCACGTCCACACGGCACTGCTTCTGCTCGGGGCCAACAACGGCAACCCCGCGATGCGCAGGTCGGTCGGTGAAGGGGGCACGCGGTGGGTCGACATTCCACCCCGGGGCGACCCGGTGGATGTTTACCTGGTTTTCAGGAACAACGAAGGAAAGGTGGTCGAGCACCCGATCAGCGATTTCGTTACCCGCTGCGAAGAGCACCCTGATGTACTGGTCGGCGCGGAGGAGGGTAATGCGCAACAGGGTGACAAGAAGTTCCCGAACACCTTTCTCTTTGTCGGGTCGCTTTTGCACGGAGACGGTCCGGGGCCGCGACAGTACCTCGCCGACCGGAGCGGTAACGTGATTTCGATCGTCACCTTTGGCGACGAATTGCTCTGCCTGCCGGATGTGTACGGTCACACCAACGATTCGCTGATGTGGCAGATCGATGCGGCGAAGCTGCCTAAGGTCGGATCGAAGGTCGCGCTTCGTCTTCGCCCGCGGAAAAAGCCTGCGGCCAAGACCGACAATGCGGGAGTGCGGGGGACGGCAAACGATACTGAAACGAACCGGAATTGAATGCCGCGGTTACAAACTCGCGGACAGACCAACGACTTCACTTCGTTAAGGAAGAACTAGATCATGAAATGGAATCCGAAAATCAGCTTGTTGCTGACGACGGCTTGCTTGTGGGCGGGCGGTGTTGCAGCGGCAGCGGACTCCTACTACAAAGAGCCGCCCCTATTCTCCACTGCGCCGAGTCCGGGGAAATCGCTGCAGACGATCGACCGCTTCGGGCCGGTCGGCATGGGAGTTGAACTGCATCAGCCCGCCTTCGTGATGAAGATCAAGAACATCGAGGAAGGTTCACCCGCGGCGGCGACGGGCAAGCTGAAGGCTGGTCAGATTATCGAAACGATCAACGGGCAGCGGCTCAAGGACATCGACCCGCGGATCCAGCTCGCCCAAATCCTGGCCGCGGCCGAAGCGACCGATGGTGTGATGAAGTTTGCGGTCAAAGACGCGCCGGACACTAAGGCCGAAGAGGTGATCGTCAAGGTCCCGGTTCTCGGTGCCTACAGTGAGACCTGGCCGCTCGACTGCCCGAAGTCGGAGCGGATCGTTCGCGATTTCGCCGACCATCTGGCCAAGCAGGATCCCGTTGGCAACTTCAGTGGGATCCGTAATATCGCGATGCTCTTCCTGCTGTCCACGGGCGAGGACAAGGATCTGGAGGTCGTTCGGAAATGGGCTCGGAGCGCCGCCAATCGCCCACACACCTATGCCTGGTATCTCGGCTACGGCGGCATCCCGCTGTGTGAATACTACCTTCGCACCGGCGACAAGGAGGTGCTCCCGGGCATTCAGAAGTGGGCCGACAACGCGGTCAAGGGGCAGTATCTCGACGGCTGGGCCGGCCGTGGCGGTGTCCCGTCCGTGACCTACGGCAATGGGCACCTGAACGCGGGCGGCACCGCGGTGGTCACGTTGCTGCTGTTGGCCAAGGAATGCGGCGCGGATGTTCCGGACCACGCCCTGCTCGGAGCGCTGGTCCACTTCTATCGCTACGCAGGACGTGGCGGCAACCCCTACGGCGACCATCGGACGGAAGTCGGTTTTGTCGACAACGGCAAGAACGGGAATCTCGCTTTTGCGATGGCAGCGGCCGCCGCGCTCACTCCGGACGGTGAAAACTCGGTCTACGCCGCGGCGCGCGACGTCTGCGCTATGCAGAGTTTCTACACCACGAGTTTCATGCTCCACGGCCACACCGGCGGCGGCATCGGCGAAATCTGGCGCAGCGCCGCGATGGGGCTGCTGCATGACAAAAAGCCCGAGCAATACCGCGAGTTCATGAACAATCGCCAGTGGCACTACGATCTCTCTCGGCGATTCGACGGATCGTTTGGCATCCTCGGCGGGGGGGGCTATGACAAAGACATGTGGGGTGTCGGCTACAGCCTGGCCTACACCATTCCGCGCAAGACGCTGCGTATCTCTGGCGCGCCACCCACGAAATTCTCCCAGCGTTACGAACTCCCCAAACAACCCTGGGGTACCGAGGCGGACAACGCCTTCCTCTCGCTGGAAGCCGTGCCGGACGCGACCGGCAAGCGGCAAGATCTTTCCCGCGAAACCCTGGCCAACGACTCCAGCCGGGCCTTTTTGGTTCGGCTGCACAAATCGGGTGAGGTGAGCGACGACCTGCTGCGCCAGTACATCCACCACCAGGATCACAACATCCGCTTCGTCGCCGCGAACAAGGTCTTGGGTATCAACAGCGGCTACATCGGTTGGCGCGAACCCGGTGGAGACGTTCGGGCAGAACTCGTGATGGAGTTTCTTCGCTCGAAAGACCCACGCGTTCGCCGTGCCATGTTCTCGGCCATTTACGAAATCCTGAGACGCGAACAACGCACCGAAGTGCTCACCCGGGAGATCTTTGACCTCGCGGTCGAGGCGGTGAAAGCTCCGGAGGAATCGTGGTGGGTTAAGGACGCCGCGCTGCAAGTCATGGGTCATGCCCCGGCCGACTGGGTCGTGCCCCATGTCGATCTTCTGCTCCCCTATCTCAAGCACGAGGACTGGTGGCTGCAAAATGCGACGCTGACCGCGCTTTCGCCTGTTGTGGCGGATGAGCGGTGTTACCGGAAAGTGCTTCCGGCGATCGGCGAACTGGTCAGGACGAACCAACGCTCGGCCCTCACCCTGGGCTTGATGGGAAGCATCCGCGCCAAGCTCAAGGAAGGTAGCCCCGCGGTGCATCAGTTGGCCACGGAAACCCTGAAGGAGACGTTCACCGGCTATGCCGGCGTGAAGACCGCCTCCGGCGGCCAGGACGTCTCGAGTACCTACGATTCCCACTTGGGGTTCATTGCCGCTTCGTTGGCCGACGTGCCGGGCGGATTGGACGTGCTTTATGAAATCGGCCGGCAACGTTTTCCCCAAGAGATCCTGCCGTACAAGCAGTTTTTTCTAAGCGCGGATCCCAGTCAATTCGGCCCCAAGCTCAAGAAGGCGATCACCCCGATCATCACCGAAGAGTTGATCCCTGAATACGTGGGAAGGAACCGGGAGGCGTTACGGAAACTGGCAACTGTCGAAGCGCAATCGGGGTATCCCGGCAGCCATCGCGACCACATCTCGCAGCTCGCCGCCCTCTACGAAAGAGCCGGCCGCAGCGAATTCGGTTGGCACATGTTCGCCGATCTGCGCCAGGCCGAGTGGTCGTACCACTCGTTCGATCCCATTGCCGCCGAGCAGGTCCCGTGGGACCAACTCATCACGCGTTACCGCGACGTGACGTTGCCCAAGGGCATGGAGAACTGGTACGCCGTCGACTTCGATCCCGCCAAGGCCGGTTGGAAGAAAGCGAGGAGCCCCTTCGGCCAATACGAGGGTAAGATTCCCCAGCGCCCTACTTCGAAATGCTCGGGCGCGTGCATCGGACCGGGCTGTTACGGCGCCGCGAAAGTGAACTCCTTCTGGGAAAAAGAGGTTCTGCTTCTGCGCGGGACGTTCAAGATCCCTCCGATGAAACAAGGCCATCGCTACCGGTTGCGCGTGAATGACGGCAACCACGTCGGCGCCGGCGGCGGACATCTCATCTATATCAACGGCAGGCCGTTGATCGAAACCAAGAGCTGCAACGGCCGGGGCTCGGGCGGTCAACCGAAAGGCGCTTTCATCACCAAGGATTTCCTTGACGACTTCCAGGGCGGCGAGGTGACCATCGCGGTGATGACCTTCCTGCGGTTCAACGACAAGTACAAGGTCAAGCCGGCCGAACGCGTCCCCCAAGGGAAGATCAGCCTGCACTTCGAGGAGATGAAGCTGCCGCCGATGGGCGACGACCTGGTGATGAAATCGGCGACCGTGGTCCCCATGCTCACGTCCGCCTGGCAGGCGAGGCAGAACCCCGACGATCGGGAACTGCAGACCGACGGCCATAAGTTCCTCTACGACGGCCGGTTCGTCGCCAATGCGAAGGTGCTCGGCGCCTGGCGGACCGTCGACGTCGTCCAGACGATCGACGAGTTCACGCTGGACAAGAAGACGAACTCCCGCGGGGCGCGGCTCGCCGGCATAACCTTCCAGGACAACGGCCGGACCGACGACGTGATGCGGCACTGGTCGGGCGACGTGTTGATGGATCTCACGCGATACGAAGCCCTGAAGATGATCGCGAAGGCGATCGGCGGCGAGGACTATCTGTTCGTCGAAGCCGGCGGATTCAGCACTAGGAATCCCGCCGGCTGGCAGTCGCCGTGGTATATTATGAAGAGACAGACGAAGTGAAGTTCCCCTATTTTCCAACTGAAGAAGAAAGGTACACGACAATGTTGAACAGCCACCAATGCAAGACCGTGTTTTCGTTTGTCGTCTTCGTGACGGCGCTGCTGATCCTTCCCGCCACGGCGGCGGAGATCCCAAGTCAACTACCCGACCCCGACGGCAAGCCGGCCGACGTGACCAAGCCCGTGCAGGTGTACATCCTGTTGGGCCAGTCCAACATGGTCGGGGCCGGCAAGATCACGGGGGACAAGGAAGGTTCCCTGACCTACGCGGTGCAGGAGAAGAACAAGTACCCCTACCTGGTCGACGACGAAGGCAACTGGACCGAGCGTAAGGACGTGCGATACGTGCGTGTCATGGGAAGCGGCACAGGAGCGATGCGGCAGTTCAACAACGAATGGATGACCATCCCGGGCGGGAGAATCGGTCCGGAGTACGGCATCGGGCATTACGTGGGGCACGCCACCGACGCGCCGGTGCTCATCCTCAAAAGCTGCATCGGCAACCGCAGCCTCGGCTGGGACCTGCTGCCGCCGGGCAGCGAGCGCTACGAGGTCGAAGAGACGGACAAGAAGACTGGAGAAACGAAGACCTTCGTCTACGCCGGCTACAAGGATTCGCCGGCCAAATGGGAAAAGGGCACGGAGCCGGAGCCGATCGGCTGGTACGCCGGCATGCAATACGACGGCGACATCGCCAACGCGAAGACGGTGCTGGCCGAACTCGACAAGTATTACCCGGATGCGAAGGGGTACGAGGTCGCGGGGTTCTTCTGGTGGCAGGGCGACAAGGATCGCTACAATGCCGCACATGCCGGCCGATACGAGCAGAATCTTGTTCATTTTATCAAGCAGCTGCGCAAGGATTTTGATGCGCCGAACGCGAAATTCGTCTGTGCCACGCTCGGTCAGACCGAGAAGGGCGCCGAAGGCAACGAAGGGCTGATCCTCGACGCCATGTTCGCGGTCGACGGCAAGAGCGGCAAGTATCCGGAGTTCAAGGGCGCCGTCTCCACCGTGTACACCAATCCTGTCAGCATGGGCGGCGCTTCCAACGGCCACTACGGCGGCAATGCCGAGACCTACATGAACGTCGGCGAAGCCATGGGCAAGGCGATGGTTGAAATGCTTCAAGAGTAGAATCCGGCGGCTGCGCGCCAGCCGGCCCGCAGGATGCCCATTCGGCCTGTTGGTCGGGGGCCCGCGGTGTAGCCGAAAATCACATTCCTCTCAGTTAATCCCTCGGTGGTGCGTTGAACCTTCCGTGTGTGACAAATGTGTTTGATCCGCCCGGCGTTCGGATCGCGGCCAACACCGATAACGAACTCCCGCAAATAAAGTGACCAATAGAAAGGGCTCGAAGCAATGAGAACGAAGACGATGACAGGTATCTGTGTGGCACTGATCGCCATGGCGATCGGGGCGCCGAGCGTATGGGCAGCTAAGAAGAACGCGGCGCCGCAAACGCAGCTCACCGAGACCGGCCAAAAACTTGAGGCACAATATGCCGAACAGTTCGAGGCTCTGAAGGCGGACATTTCCAAGGCCTTGCCGACAGTGGAAGAGCAGAAGAAAGCCGCCTACCTGAAGACCCGTGAGGCCGAAAAGGCTGCGGAGGCGCATGCCAACGCCACGCAGGCGGCTTTGAATGAAAACAGGGGGGGCGTGGGGCTGTTGAACCATAGGAAGGCTTGGATCGGCAGAGCCACCACGGGGGTAGCCGAGGCGAAAGAGAAGCTGAAACAGGCTGAGGCGATGACCGGCGACAAGCAGGAGAAGGCCAAGGCCGTGAAGGAGGCCCAGGAGGCGCTGGCCAAGATTCAGGAGAATTATGACTGGGCGGCCCGCGAACTCAAGATATCCCAGGAAGCGGTGGACAAGGCGAAACTTGAAGAGCCGAAATTGATCCAAGAGCTGGAGGCGGCCCAGGAAGCACTTGCCCAGGCGCAGGCTCGTACGATGCAGGCGATCCACGGACTCAATCTGGAGTCTTTTCTGTCGAGCGACAAGTTGGATGCCCGGTTGGCGAAATACGTCGTTCTGTTTGAGGCCGCGCCGCGTGGTCTGGCGGAGTTTGCCCAGCAGGGCAACGAGCAGGAGGCGCTGGTCGAGCGACTGCTGGCCGACGCTGATCTGATGCTGCAGATGGCCGTGGCCGACAGTGCCAAGGAGGGCAAGTACGGCCGGGCGATGGAGATTTACACGGCGATTCAAGCGGCGAGCACGAAAGCCGAGGACGGCGTCTTGCAGCGGATGGCGTGCCTTCTTCGGACGTTTCATTCTGCGCGCCTTCGGGATTCCCACCACGGCGCGTCCCCAACCCGGTCATGCCGCCTTGGCGCACTGGACGCCCGATGGCTGGCCGGTCTGCCTTGGCGGAGGCTGGGGTGTTGGCTGGGTAATGGGGCGCAACAAGGATCTCGATTTCCTGGCGATTACGCAGGCGCGGAATAGTGAGAAGGTATTCATGCAGGTGAAGCGAGCTCAGTGGGTTGGCGACGTCATGGGAGAGAATCGAACCTTCGGATTCCTCTCCGGTGATCCGGCCTTCTGGAATGGCGTGGCGCTTTACCGGCAGCGGGCGATTATTCAAGAGGCCGGTGAAGTGAGGCACGCCGATAGGCTCGCGGAGTTGCGGGCGGAAATCGCCGCATCGGCGTCGGTGATTGACGAGGGGAAGAAGACTCGTTTCATGACGCGCAAGTAATCCGCGAACAGGAACCGGCCGCCCGAAAGGGCGGCAGAACTAAGAACTCACAGTACAAACAAGGAGACACAATGAAGACAAGTAATCGAACCGGAATGGCATTCACCCTCCTCGCCGTAGTGATGGCGTGTCAAACCTTTGTTGCGGCAGCGACGCCTGTCCCGGCGAACCTGCCCCGCCCCGACGGCAAACCGGGCGACGCCACCAAGCCGGTCAAGGTCTACATCCTCGCCGGTCAATCCAACATGGTGGGGATGGGCGACATCGGCGGCGCGAGGAACATGTATACCGGGGTCTACCTCAGCTCCGATCCCGCCGCCCCGAAGGGCCCTATGCAAATCTGGCGGGTGGGCAACTACAAGATTGCACCGCTGACACTCCGCCGGCCCGACGGCACGCCGGCGGAAGAGCCCGTCGCACAGGGCCTGCTCGAGGTGCCCGAGATGGGCGTCTATCAAGTGCAATGTGGATTTGGCGAGAGTTCCTACAACGTGATGGAACTGGATGGGAAGCAGGTCTACCGCCGGGAGGCGGGCGGCGAGCCGGTCAGGCAAGACGTGACGCTCGAACCCGGCAAACGCTACACGTTCAGGATCTCCGGCTTCCCGGGCGACCCGCCGAGGTTCTGGATGCAGAAGGCGGACCTGCTGGGCTACGGCGACCTCGAGGCGGTGGCCAAGCGGGAAGGGAAGTTCCCATGGCTGGTCGACGACCAAGGCAATTGGTCCGTGCGCCATGACGTCTACTTCCAGGAAGCGCGGATTGCCGCCGAGGGCAGAGGATGTCCCTTGAGCGCGACCGCCAACGGCAAATCGATCGGCCCGGAACTGGGCTTCGGCCACGTCATGGGCGCCTTCCACGGCGAGCAGGTGCTGCTGATCAAGACCTCGATGGGCAATCGCTCGCTGGGCTTCGATTTCCGTCCGCCTTCCAGTGGTCGCACAGATCCGAACAGCGAGTGGGAGTCGCTTGAATACAAGCTGATGATCGAGGGCGTTCGCAAGACGCTGGACAATATCAAAGACGTCGTGCCCGGCTACAAGGGACAGGGCTACGAGATCGCCGGCTTCGCCTGGTGGCAGGGACACAAGGATAGCGGCACGGAGGAGTCGATCGCAGAGTATGAACAGAACCTCGTCAACCTGATCAACGACGTCCGCAAGGAATTCAAGGTGCCGAAGATGCCTGCCGTGGTCGCCACCGTCGGATTCGGCGGACACAACATGGCGGACAAGTTTCTGAGGATCCTGCAGGCACAGATGGCCGTCGGCGATCCGAAGAAACACCCCGAGTTCGCCGGCACCGTGGCCTCGGTCGACACCCGCGATTTCTGGCGCGAGGTCGACGAGTCGCCGACGAGCCAGGACTATCACTACAACCGCAACGCCGAGACGTACATGCTCGTTGGCGATGCGCTGGGCCGGGCGATGGCCGGACTGCTCGGCGGCAAGGCGGAACCGCTGCCGCAGGCCTCCCGACCGAAACACGTCGCCCAACAGCAGACTGCCGAGCCGTCGGAAGAAGAAAAGGCCGCCGCACAGAAGGCTCTGGCCCCGATCATCCTCGATGGCATCGCGGCGTCCTATGCCACCAACCCGCGCTACAACACGTCCCTGCTACAGGAGGCCGGCGGCGAGCGACCGCAGCGGGCCAACCAGTTCCTGCGCGGCGCCATGTACGGACTGGTCAACTGCTATCGCGCGGCCGGAATCCACGACTACGACTGGCGCCCCTTCGGTCCTGAGCTGCGGGACCTGAAGTGGGACTACTTCAGCTTCGATCCCCAAGAGAGCCTGCCCAAGGAAAAGGGAAATCGTTTCCGCCAGGTAACCTATCCCGATGGGATGGCCAACTGGTCCGCGACTGGCTTCGATGCCGCCAAGGCGGGCTGGAAGCAGGGTCTGCCGCCCTTCGGTCAGTTCGATGGGAAGTTGGAACCGCTGGGCACTTGCGACCGATCCATGTGCGGTTGCGGCGAGACGCCGAAGACCCTGTGGGAGAAGGAAGTCCTTCTGGTCCGCGGCACGTTCGAATTTCCGCCGCCCAAAGAGGGCCACCGCTACCGGATCGTGGTCGGAGGCAGCGCCCACGTCAATGCCGGCGAGGGTTATGCGATCTACGTCAACGGCAAGTTGCTGGCCCAGTCGACCGCGGGGGTCGGCATCCGGCAGGGTGGACAGCCACGCGGCGGCCATATCTACAACGACTTCCGCGACGAATTCAAAGGCGGCAAGGTGACCATCGCGGCCACCAGTTTTCTGAGGTATAACCACCCGCGCATCAAGCCCTATCCTCCCCGTGGGCACATTACGCTGTGGATGGAGGAGCAGAAGATCCCGCCGGTGGAATCGGCAACGGACGACAATCCGTGATCAGAGAACCGAGATCAGTCCGATCCGCACGACAGTACGGATCGGGCTGACCGGCATCTCACAACGAACGCAACAAGAGATACAACAATGATCAAACCAAGCAAGACCGCGGCGGTCTTCGCTTCCGCGGCAGTCGTGCTGCTGTCGGCTTTCGCAGCGAACGCCGCCGACCGCCCGAATGTTGTGCTGATGATGGCCGACGATCTGGGCTATCAAGACTTGTCGTGCTATGGCAGCGAAACGATCCGGACGCCCGAACTCGACAAGCTGGCAAGCCAAGGAATTCGCCTGACGAGCTTTTACGCCGGCGGCACCGTTTGCACACCGTCGCGGATGGCGCTGCTGACCGGCGCCTATCCCACGCGAGTCGGCTGGCCCGGCCAGCGACGGTGGGCGTCGTCGAAACCGTTTCGCGGCCTGAAGTGGTCGTCGCTCGAAGGCGGCACGCGCGCTGCGTGCATCATCCGTTGGCCCGGCGCCATTCCCGCCCAACGAGAGAGCGACGAACTCACCGCCGCAATCGATCTGCTGCCGACGCTCGCGCACGCCTGCGGCATCGATCTGCACCGGATATCCAAAGCAACCCCGAAGATCGACGGCGTCAACGTTTGGAGCACGCTGACCGGTAAGAAAGACGCGCCCCATGCACGCACCAATCTCTTGTATTGGAACGGCTGGGCCGGGCTCGAGGCGATTCGCGTCGGCCAGTGGAAACTCTTCTTGAGCGAGGTCAAGGAAGTTGCCGACTCCGACAGTCGCCCCCTGCTGATTCACCTGACGAATGACCCGGCAGAGAGAACGAACCTGGCGCAGGACCATCCCGAAAAAGTCGAAGCCATGCAGAAGCTTGCCGAAACGTTGGCCGCCGACATCGAAGCCAACTCGATTCCGCTCGGCGGCCCCCCATCGAGCCGGCGGTAGGCGTCGGCGGCAGACGCACAGATCCTGAGGCTGATTGATCGGATCGTCGACGAGGTCTATCAGTGAAGTCGAAATTCAACAAGCAGCAGGAAACAAGCATGGCGACGAAAGCCATAAACTCCGGAACAGGACTGGCGTTGTTCGCCGTCATCGCAACGGCACTGATCGGCGGCACGGCCCAGGCGCGGCATTACGAGCACAAAGAACACCACCTCGGGCCGACCGGTCTGTATGGCGTCACCTCGCCGAGCGACATCGAGATCACCAAGGTGCAGCCGGACTCGCCGGCCGACGGGAAGATCCAGGTTGGCGATGTGATCGTCGGCGCCGGCGGGAACTTGTTCCAGCAGAACACCCGCCGCCAACTAGCCGACGCCATGGATCAGGCTGAAACCGAGGAAGCCAAAGGCGTCCTGACGTTGACGCTCGAGGGAGGAAAGAAGGTCGACCTGCAACTGAAGGTGCTGGGCAGTTACACCGATACGGCCCCGTACCACTGCCCAAAGATCGACGCCATCATCACGCAGACCGCCGACTATCTCATCCAGACGAGGAAGTTCGGACGCGGCAACATGAACATCGGCCTGCTCGGGCTGCTGGCCACGGGCGAGCAGAAATACATCGATGTGGTCAAGGAGGTCCTTCATCAAGCCGATTGGGCCCAGACGGACATTGAGCTCAGCTTGCAGGGCACCTACAAGGCCTGGTCCTGGGGCTACACCAATCTGCTGCTCTGCGAGTATTACCTGCTGACGGGCGACGAGTACGTGCTGCCGGCCATCAAGGCCTATTCCGTGGCGATCGCTCAGGGGCGTGACGCGGCCGGCCTCTGGGGACATCGGATGGCCGACCCTCAGATCAACCGAGGCCAACTGCATGGCCGGCTGCACGGCTACGCGGTGATGAACCAGTCGAGTCTGCCGCTGTTTGTCTCGTTGCTGCTGGCCGACAAGTGCGGCGTCGAACACCCTGAAATCCGGGCCGGCATCGCGCAGACCCACACCTTCTACGCCGACTTTATCGGTCAAGGCACACTGCCGTACGGCGTGCACAATCCCAACACGAAATCGTTCAACAACAACGGCATGAGCGGACTGGCGGCCGTGGCCTTTTCGCTCAACGGAAACCGGCGCGGCGTCGCCTTCTTCTCGCAGATGTTGGCCGCCGCACATAACACCATGGAAACCGGCCATACGGGGCACTACTTCAACCAGCTCTGGACCGGGCTCGGGGCCAATCTGGCCGGACCTGAAGTCTCAGCAGCGTTCTTCAAGGAAACCCGGTGGCTGCACACGCTCAACCGCACCTGGGACGGAAACTTCACCTACGACGGTTGCGGCTATACGGGCGGCACGTTCTCCTACCGCGGGCTCAGCGACGCCGGATCGCACCTGCTGAACTACTGCCTCGGACGCAGCAAGCTGTACATCACCGGCCGCGACGCCGACAAGTCGCTCTGGCTCGCCGGCAGCAAGGTCGACGACGTGATCGCGCTGCCCACTTTGGATTACGAAGACATGAGCAATGGGCAACGGCTCGCCCTGTTCGGTCATCCCATGCCGGCCGTGCGCATCAGAGCGATATGGACGCTCCGCCCCAGGGAACACAACCTTGAGGAATCGATCGGAAAGATGCTCACCGACGGCACGACCTTGCAGAGGCTAAGTGCCATCGGGTACTTCGGATACGGATGCCCGAAGGAGACGGTCCTTCCTGTCAAGGATCACTTGGCGTCGATCCTGCGCGACGCCGAGGAGGACCTGCCGCTGCGAACGGCCGCCGCGGGCGCCCTCTCCCGGCTCGGCAAAGACGCCTATCCGTATTTTGGCGACATGCTGCGTATCGTCGCGGCCGAGAAGCCGGACGACCCGCTCGGCCGCATCGCCGAGAAGATGGCCCGCCATCTGACCGTCCTCTGCAAGGACCCTTACGCGGCGGGACTGGTGACCGACAAAGGCGTTTTCTACAGGGCCGTGAACAGGCTTCTGGACCACAAGCGCATGAACGGCCGCGGCGCCGGCCTGGACCTGATCGCCACAGTCAATGCCGCGGCGAGGGGCGTCCGGGCAATGCTGCCGAAGCCGAACGCAGAAGCTCCCGACACGACCAAGCTGCCCGATGAAGTTCGCGCGGAACAGATTCGGGACATGAAATGGGGCATGTTCATCTGTTGGTCGTTCAGCACTTTCGCGGGCCAGGAATGGACCCCGACACGCGACAAAGACGCGTCCTACTTCAAGGCGACCGGATGCGACACGGACCAGTGGTGCCGAACGGCCAAGGACGCCGGCATGGGATACATCCTCTTCCTCGCCAAACACCACGACGGCTTCTGCCTGTGGGACACGAAGACGACGGAGAAAAAGGCAACCAACAGCCCGCTCGGCATCGACGTGCTTGCCCAGCTTCGCAAGTCTTGCGATAAGTACGGGATCAAACTAGCCCTTTACTTCTCGGAGGGCGACTGGAACTGGCCGGGCGCGGTTGATGGTAAGCGCAACGGCGGCAGCAATCCCGAAGTCAAGAAGGCCCAGCTCAGAGAGTTGTTAACCGGTTACGGTCCTATTGAATTCTGGTGGATGGACCACGCGATCGGCACGGGCGGGCTTTCACACCAGGATACGGTCAAGTGGATACACGAGTTTCAACCCAACAGCTTTGTTGGGTTCAACCATGGTCAGCCCGCAGGTCGCCTCTGCCTGCGTGAGAGGGGACGACCCGGCAAGATCGGCGACAGGGACGCGTCCAAATATAACAAAGACGCCGAGGCCTCGTTCAAAGGCTATCATGTCGCCGAGTTTACCTATCCCATCCTCCCTCCGCACAAGGGTGGTGCGCAGTGGTTCTACTCGCTGCCCAAGCACGACAACCTTTGCCATCCGGCAAGCAAGGTGCACAAGGACTATCAGGGAGCGATGGAACACGGCAATATCTTCTCGATCAACATCGGCCCGAACTACGCGGGGAAGATCCGTGACATAGACGTCAAGACCCTCAAACAAGTGGGGGAGATGATGCGAGCAGCGAACTAACGGTAGACATTGCAGAGAGATTGCCATGAAGATTGTGTTCTCAGCGACCATCGCATTCACGCTGCACGGGGCGATGGGGGCCATCGCGGCTGAAGGTCCGGAAACCCTGTATCCATCAGAAGAACGCCGGAAGCTCTCGCCCGGCCATATTACCTACTACATTGACCCGGCGGATGGCAGCGACACCAATTCCGGTGTGCAGCGGAAGTCCCCCTGGCCTACCTTCCGCCGCATCAATCAGATGCTGCTTTCCCCCGGGGACCGGGTGAAGGTCGTTTCGCCCGGCTCATTCGACCAGACCCTCATGCTGATGGGAGCCGGCGCGGAGGAGGCTCCCGTTGAAGTCAGCTTTGCCCCCGGCCGCTACGACTTCCAACAGAACGACGTCCTGGAAAACGTCACCTGGACCCCGGAAGTCGAGATCCGCGGCTGCCGCGTGTCGGGAATCCCCACCCGCGGCTTCCTGATCACCACACGGCGCCGGGTGCTGGTCGAGGACAATGAGTTCCTAAACACCCACATGAGCGCCATCCTCGTGGAGGACGATGCCAGGGGGTGGTACGAGTCGGGTTGCGTACGCGACATGACGATTCGCGGGAACAGGTTCATCCGCTGTGGCGAACCGGTCATCCACATCAATCCCAGAAACACCGTGGCGAACGATTCGGTTCACCGGAATACCCGCATCGAGAACAATGAATTCGTGCTCCGCGGCGCGACCAGCGTCAGTGCCACCACCGTCAGGGCCCGGAGCACGAAAGGGCTGCGCGTTACCGACAACACGATCTACTCGGGCCGGGAAGCCAAGGACGGTTTGTCCTGGCAGACAAGTGACTGCGCAGACGTCCTGATCGAAAAGAACGTCCATCTGCCGTTATCGCAACAATAACAGACAATGCAGACGATTCGACGACACGTGTTTTCGGCTCTTAGCCTGGCTTGCATTGCGATTCCAGGTGTAACGACCTGCTTCAGCGCCGAAAGGCTTGTGGCTGGCACCCCGTCACCTGGAGACGAAAGCAAGCTCGTTGTTGACGAGTTCCAGGCCGGCCTGTTCCCGTTGGTTCACGACAAGCGGGCGGCCGACGTCTTCGTTGATTCGAGTGATTGGACGGTTGCTCGAATCGTTGCCCGTGATCTGACGCGGGACATCGAGCGGGTTGCCGGCTGCAAGGCCCTCTTGAAGAACTCGCCCGACGACCTTTCCGCACACGCGGTGCTGGTGGGAACGCTGGGCAAGAGCCCCGTAATCGACGGCCTCGTCAAAACCGGCAAGATCGAAGTGGAAGACGTCCGCGGCCGGTGGGAAACCTCTGCAATTCAGGTCGTCTCGAACCCGTTGCCCGGCGTGAAACAGGCTTTGGTCATTATCGGCAGCGACCGCCGGGGCACGGCCTACGGCGTGTATGAAGTCTCGCGTCGGATCGGCGTATCGCCCTGGTATTGGTGGGCCGACGTCACGCCGCGCCGCCGCACGTCGCTTTACGTGCGGCCCCAGCGCGTCCGCATCGGGCCACCGTCAGTCAAGTATCGCGGCATCTTCATCAACGACGAGATGTGGGGTATTCGTCCCTGGGCGGCCGGGAACTTCGCGCCCGACGAGGGACTCGGGCTGGGCCCGAAGACCTACCGCAAGATCTTCGAACTCCTCCTGCGGTTGAGGGCCAACTACATCTGGCCGGCGATGCACCGCGGGACCAAACCCTTCAACTACTATCCAGAGAACAAGGTCGTCGCCGACGACTATGCGATCGTGATGGGCTCCAGCCATATCGAGCCGATGTTGCGCAACAACATCTACGGGGCCGAGTGGGACCAGGAAGTCGGCAACGTTACTGGGAGTGACGCTGAGTGGAACTACCTGACCAACCGCAAGGCGATCTACGACTACTGGGAGCGACGCGTCAAGACCAACGGCCGCTACGAGAACATCTACACGATCGGCATGCGAGGGCAGGACGATGAGGCGATGAAAGCCGGGCAAACGCCGCAAGAGAAGATCGAGTTGCTCCAGCGGATCTTCCGCGATCAGCGTGAGATACTGACAAGACACGTCAATCCCGACGCGACCAAAGTCCCCCAAGTGTTCATTCCCTACACCGAAGTCCTGGGGCTCTACGATCGAGGACTGAAGGTGCCCGACGACGCGGTTATCTGCTGGCCGGACGACAACTTCGGCTATATCCGCCGGCTGCCCACGCCAAAGGAACAGGCCCGTGGCGGCGGCTCGGGCGTTTACTATCACATCCAGTGGCTCAACGGTGCCACAACCGCCTACACCTGGCTGAACACCACGCCGCCGGCTTTGATTTGGGAGGAAATGAACAAGGCCTACCGCTATAATGCCCGAAGCCTCTGGATCTTGAACGTGGGCGACATCAAGCCGGGCGAAATCGGCGTCGAGTTCTTCCTCGACATGGCGTGGCATCCAGAGCGATGGCGCCGCGACAACGTCCGCGATTTCCTCGTGCAGTGGGCCGCAAGGGATCTCGACGCTGGCTTCGCCCATGAGATCGCGGAAATCATGGAAGAGTATTTCCGGCTCGGCTACGCGCGCCGGCCGGAGCACCTGGTGCAGTACTCGCGCAGAGAGCCCCTGCGATTCTCCTGGTTCAACATCGACAACTACAACGACGAAGCCCAGTGCCGTCTGGATCGCTACGAGAAAATCGCCCGCCGCGCGGAGGCTGTCTATCGGCAAATCCCGACCGACCGAAAAGACGCGTTTTTCGAGCTGGTCCTGTACCCCGTCCGATGCGCGTGCTTGATGAACCAGAAGGTCATCTATGCCGACAAGAGCATGCAATACGCCGAAGCCGGCCGTGCAAGCGCCGGCGAGTACGCGCGCAAGGCCCGGGCGGCCGCTAAGGAAATCATCCAACTGACGGACCGCTACAACAGAGAGCTGATTACGGTCGGCGATAAATGGAACCACATGATTTCGTGGGCGCCCGGACCGTGGGGAAGCCAGCGACACCAGTTCGAGATGCCGCCGCTGAGCGATTTCGACGGCCTGGGACCGCCGGTGCTGGGTGTCGCCCTGGAAGGCGGTGACGCGGACACCTTGCCGGATCTCAGCATTTACACCAAGGGAAAACGCTTTGTTGATCTGTTCAACCGGGGCAAAGGGCGCATCGACTGGAAGGCGACCGCGTCCGAGCCCTGGGTCGTACTCAGTCGCGCCGAGGGACGGTTCGAGACGCAGCAGCGCATCTGGGTACAGATCGACTGGGACAGCGTACCGAAGGGCGAGGCGATCAAGGCATCCGTAGATTTCGGCACCAGTGGCGGCAACCAGCAAATCGCCGTGCCGGTCTTCAATCCGGCTACGCCAGCGTTACTAGGAGTGACACCGCCGGACACGATAACCGGCTTCGTCGAAAGCCACGGCTACGTCTGTATGGAGGCCGAACATTTCTCGCGCCAGCGCAGTGTGGATAAAGCGCGATGGGACGTCGTCAAGGGGCTGGGCCGCTCGGGCGATTCGGTTACCGTCTTCCTGCCGACCGTCGTCAGCCGAACCGAAATCGAAGCAATCCGCCAACACTCCCCCGTGCTGGAGTACGACATGCACGTCTTCACTGCGGGCGAGGCTTCTTTGGAAATTCAATGCCTGCCGACCCAGCCGATCAATGCCGAACACGGTGTGCGGCTGGCCGTCAGCCTGAATGACTCAAAGCCGCGGATTATTGAGAAAGCGGGACGTGGCAGCGTTCTCGAAAACGTTCGTCGCTTGACCCAGATATTGGATATCCCGAAGCCGGGTCGCGGCGTTTCCGGGAGTAACCACGTCCTTAGAATCTGGATGGTCGATCCGGGCGTGGTCGTGGATCGCATTGTGCTCTATACTAAACTGCCCAAAGACTCCTACCTGGGGCCACCCGAGTCATATCATCGGGCCGGACCGAAGAAGTAGACAGGTCGTTTAACAGGAGACCGCACGTGGTCAAGCATGGCAGAACCGGGCAACAACTCCTGGCGGCAATCACGATCGCCGCAGCAGGGCTTGCCTTTTCGTCCACCGTTTCTGCGGAAGTCGCCGAGCCGTCTCGACCCAACTTCGTGCTGATCATCGGGGACGACATCTCGGTGGATGGCCGCCCTTTCCCGCGCTGCAAGACGCGACTCTACGACAGCGGGATCAAGACGCCGCTGGTCGTACGCTGGCCCAACGGTTTCGCCAAACCGGGCAGCGTCTGCAACAGCCTGGTGAGCGTCATCGACATCGCGCCGACGATCCTGAGTCTGGCCGGCTTAGAGCCGCCGCCGAGCTTTCAGGGGGTCAGCATGGCTGCACTGTTGACCGACCCGGAGAAATCCATTCGGCAATACGTGTTCGCGGAGCACAATTGGCACGGCCAGATTGCCCACGAACGCATGGTTCGCCATGGAGACTACGTGTATATCCGCAATGCCCACCCGCAGCTACCTCAGATTTGCGGCTTGGACGCCCAGTGCCCCCAGCAGGAATTGAGAGCCCTGGCCGCACAAGACAAGCTGACCGGTGCCCAAATGGATCCGTTGCTCGAGCCCCGTTCAGCGAGCGAAAACCGACATCACAACTGCGAAGATCCTCAACAAGCGTGACGAGATGACGCATGGACCTCCCCAAACGGTCCAGCCGCCAGACTACGAGAACGTCACCGCCCTGCAGCGAGTCGAGACATTTCGTTAGCCCCGGTCGATCATCTTTCGCGCCGGAGAGTTTGTCGGTGAAAATGAGTGATTTGGGGATGCCGTGCTTCTCAAGAGCATCAATTTGCAGGCTCAGGTCTTGGTCATCCGTGCTGACGCGAGCGTAGCCGAGAATACGGCCGCTTTCGGTCGATGAGATCACGTGGTTCCTGCTGCTTATCAAGGATGCACGTCAATATAGGCAGGACACGTCATCTCGGCATACTGTTCGCTGGTGAGCCGATCCCGCAACCCAGCGTCCTTTCAAGAACTCGGTGGTTCCCTCTGACGCCGACACCACCACCAGATTCAGCACGCTCACGCTCTATCGAGGTCAGCCGACGTATATTCGATCCAGATTCGATTCGTTGCGCCGTTCTGCTCAAGCCGCTCGTTGACGTCCGCGACCGTTTGGACGAATTCCGCTGCCACCGCCGCGTCAACGTTGTCAATGGATAGGCCAAGAATCAGAAGTACGAGTCGCTTTTCCTCCCGCCATTCCCAGTGCCTGCACAAGTTGTTTCGCGGATCACCGATAGACGAGAGGCAATCGAGGAGCACGTCAAGATTGCGTCCGTACCATGACGGCAACGGTTCTGTTCCCTGGGTCCAGAATGCAAGATTTCAAAGCACCCCTCTGACCAGAGCGACTCTGCGGCAGCCCTGTGAGCCCGTCTCTGTCCGACATCTTGCAGCCGCTGCGACCGGGTGCCTTTGTATCCAGAGAGCACCTGGCTCATACGTCAATTGAGCCGGGGATCGTTCTTGATCGGGCTTCCCTGCGGCCGAGTCACTGGGCGGCCGTGTGGCCGTCTCTGTCCGACATCTTGCCGAGGGATGCAGGGTTCAAAAGCATCTCTCAACCGGAGGTGGCTCTGTGGCCGTCTCTGCGTGCCCTGTGAGCCCGTCTCTGTCCAACGTCTTGCCGACGGTACGGTCAGAGCAATTACACTAACCAGAAGTGGTGGTGCCGAAACGTGAACAGAGCCCTACGACACCAGGCGTACCTACGCCCTATAACGTGGATTTGGGGTGATATTCGGGGCTGGGCAAGATGAGGCGGATTGACGCAACCTATTGAAAACGCTAGATTCACAGGGCTTTGCGGCGATGTAAAACGATACCCTGAATGTCTTTGCAATCCGCTGCCTTAGCCACTTGGCTACGGCGCCTAAGTGTATGCAATGTCAGGGTCTCTTGACTTCCCTCGGAATACCAGCACAATGACGTTCACGCTTGATTTTCCCCCCGAACCACCAAATCAGTGGTGCCGCCTCTATCGGTTCGGCGAGTTCCGATGGCAACCAATGTAACAATCAACAGGTCGGCTGACAAGCCACGAAAAACTTACCCTGATTTTCTCGTTTTTTCCCCACGCCAGCGACTGTCTCGCAAGAGGATCAGCGATCCGCGCCGGCCGGCGGTGACGCACCACGTCCGCGACCGGGTGTTTGAGCTGCCGCCGGGCCGGGGCAAGCCACGGGCAGAGAGCGTGTGGAGTCGCTCTGTTTTACCTTTGCAAGGAGTTTTTCATGCCTCCGTCCGATGCATCGCAATCCCCGGCGCCTCGCCCGCAGGAACTCAAGGCGGCCCTGAAGGCCTTTAGGAAGCGGCTGAAACTGACCTGTCTGGACGACCAATCGCGTATCGGCGTGGGGCCCATGAGCAGCGGCCGTCAGTCGGGAATCGTGGGCATTACGCCGCCGGACCAGTTCCCGCAGGACGTTTGGGACGAGTTGGTCCGGCAGGGCAAACTCAAAAGATCCGGCGGCGGGCAATACGAATTAGTGCAACCGTAGCGTCGTATTTCGCGTTGACCGCCCACTTCTCAAGAAGGAGAGTTCCATGAGACGACCATGGCTGAGACGGTCGGCGATGCTGTCTGCATTGCTCTTGATCCCGCTGGCGTGCGGCCGGCCGGCAGCGTTTTCAGCGGAAAACGGCATCATTGCCGCAGGGGCCAAGGTGGAGAAACTGGCCGACGGGTTCAAGTTCACCGAAGGGCCGGCCGCCGATGCCGAGGGAAACGTCTTCTTCACCGATCAGCCCAACGACCGGATCCTGAAGTTCGGCACCGACGGCGAACTCTCGACTTTCATGCAGCCCTGCGGACGCTCCAACGGTCTGTGCTTCGACGCGGAGGGTAACCTCTGGGCCTGCGCCGACGAGAAGAACCAGTTGTGGTGCATCGATCCGTCGGGCAAGGTCACCGTGGTGGTAAAGGAGTACCAGGGCAAACTACTGGGCGGGCCCAACGACCTCTGGATACGCCCCGCGTCCTCGACCAGCGCCGGCGGCGGGATCTACTTCACCGACCCGTTCTACAAGCGGCCGTACTGGAAACGCGGGCCGCAGGAGCAGGACGCTCAGTGCGTCTACTACCTGGCGCCCGACCGCAAGAAGCTGATTCGCGTAGCCGACGACCTTCAGCAACCCAACGGCGTGATCGGCACGCCCGACGGCAAGACCCTGTACGTGGCCGACATCCGGGCGAAGAAGACGTACGCCTACGAGATCCGGCCCGACGGGATGCTCGCCGGCAAGCGACTCTTCTGCGAAATGGGCTCCGACGGCATGACCATCGACGACCGCGGCAACGTGTATCTGACGGGAAGGGGAGTCAGCGTGTTCGACCCGTCGGGCAAGAAGATCGAGCAGATTGCCGTCGACGCCCGCTGGACCGCCAACGTCTGCTTCGGCGGCAAGGATCGGCAGACCCTGTTGATCACCGCCAGCGAAGGCCTGTACGCCCTGCAGATGCAAGTCCGGGGCGTGGGGAGTCAATGAGGGCCGATTGACGGGGGTCAACATTCCACCTGAAGTGTGGTGTTGACCGGTCGCCCATGAGCGGCTAAAGTAAAGGCTTGGTGATGGTCTGGGGTGGTTGCCCGGCCTGTGCGGACCGAAGAGGCCCTTTCTGACGAGTATCCATGCTTGCCAAGCGGGTGATTCCATGCCTCGATGTGAATCGGGGACGGGTGGTCAAGGGAACGAACTTCCTGAACCTCCGCGATGCCGGAGATCCGGTCGAGGTCGCCGCGCGCTACGAGAAGGAAGGGGCCGACGAACTCGTCTTTTTGGATATCACCGCCAGCCATGAAGGACGCGACATCTTCCTGGACGTAGTCCGCCGCACGGCCGAAGTGGTCTTCATGCCGCTGACCGTCGGCGGGGGTATTCGCACGCTGGAGGATATTCGGACGTTGCTCAGCGCCGGCAGCGACAAGGTCTCGATCAACTCGGCCGCCTGCCGCGATCCCGACCTGGTCGGCCAGGCCGCACGGCGGTTCGGCAGCCAGTGCATTGTGGTCAACATCGATCCGAAGCGAGTCGAGAAGGACGGCAAGGAGTTTTGGGAGGTGCACATCAACGGCGGGCGGATCCCAACCGGATTGGAAGCAGTCGCTTGGGCTCGCGAGGTGCAACGGCTCGGGGCCGGCGAAATCGTGTTGACCAGCATGGACGCCGACGGTACCAAAGACGGTTACGATTTGGAGATCACCGCCGCGGTGACCCGGGCCGTGACGATTCCCGTGGTCGCCAGCGGCGGGGCCGGATGCCCGGACCATCTGGCCGATGCGATCCTGCTGGGCGGGGCGGAAGCCGCCTTGGCCGCCAGTATTTTTCACTACGGCGAGTACACTATCGAAGAAACCAAACGAGTGATGCAGCGGCGGGGAGTGCCCGTGCGGTTGCAGGAGAACCGGGAGACCGTAGCGAGTTGAGGGAGTCGCCTCGCACAGTTAGCGAGAAGCAGGCAAGCGTAGGATGGGTCGAGGCACGAGACCCATGCGGGCAGTAGAGAAGCGGGCAAGCGGGACGCGTGCCGCGGCGTAGTTTTCGGAACAGAGAAACCCTTGAAGGAACAAGAATGGCCACGGATGTAGAACCGGAACAGGTACAAGACCAGGCAACTGAACTTCAAGCAGATCAGGAGCCGAACATGACCCACCGCATCGAAACCGACAAAGAACGCTTCATGGGGAAGCGTGACGAGTTTGAAATCGACAAGCTGTTCAGGGCGTTGGTCCGACACGAAGGCAGCGACCTGCACTTGAAAGCGGGAGTGCCGCCGTACATCCGGGTCGACGGCACCTTGCGCCCGCTGAACCGGCCGGCGATTGACGACGACGAGATCGTGCGGCTGATCTTCCCCATGATTCAGATGGACAAACGCCGGGTGCAGATCTTCGACGAGGACGGCGGCTGCGACTTCGCCTACTCGCTGGAGGTCGACGGCAAGCAATGGCGATTCCGTGTGAACGTGTTGCAGCAGATGGGCCACGTGGGCCTGGTGGCCCGGCGGGTGAACAACTGGATCCCCAGTTTCGAGCAGCTCCACCTGCCGCCGAGCCTGGAGAAGCTCTGCAAGCACAGCCAGGGGATGATCCTGCTGGCGGGGATCACCGGATCGGGCAAGACGACCACCATCGCCTCGATGCTGGATTGGGTCAACCGCCACTACCGCAAGCACATCCTCACCTTGGAGGACCCCATCGAGTTCACCTTCACCGAGGACAAGTGCCTGATCAACCAGCGCGAGATCGGCATGGACGTGAAGAATTTCTCGATCGGCATGAAGCACGCCGTGCGCGAGGACCCCGACATTATCCTGGTGGGCGAAATGCGCGACCGGGAGTCGTTCGAGACGGCGTTGCAGGCGGCCGAGACGGGGCACCTGGTCTTCGGAACGATCCACGCCTCGACGGCCCCCAGCACTATCAGCCGCATCCTCGACCTGTTCCCCGAGACGATGCACGGGGCCATCCGCAGCGCGCTGATCTTCAACATGAAGGGGATCATCGCCCAGAAACTGCTGCCCTCGATCAAGGAAGGCGTCGGCCGGGTGCCCTCCGTGGAGATCATGTTCTTCAATCCGGTCGTCCGCAAGCTGATCGAAGAACAGGACGACCAGAAGTTGCCCGACGCGATCCGCCTCGGCAAGGAGGAGGGCATGCAGGACTTTACCACGAGTTTGAAGGACCTGATCGACGCCGACCTGATCGATCGGGCGACGGCCTTCGAAGTGGCCCCCAACGCCGAAGCGCTGAAAATGGCTCTGAAGGGTATCTCCGTAAAAGAATCCGCGATGTTGTGATGTTCCGACTGCTTCTGATCCTGTTTCTGACCACCCTGATCTTGACGCTCGGCGCCGCTGAGTTGTTCGCCCAGGCGAGCGACCCGCCGACGTCGACGATGCGGTTGGGAAGCTGGCGCGGGTCGGGGTACTACCTCAGTTGGATCAAGATCCTTGCCTGCTGGTCGGTGTTCGCCGTCTGGGTACACTGTACCGACTGGATCAGCCGCGACTGCCTCGAACTGAAACTGAACTACTTCCGCTGGAACCCGGTCGTCTTCGGCACGTTCTTCGGCGCCTTCGTGCTCAGTTGGCTGATCCCGTATTTCTGGGTCGGCTTTGCGCTGTTGTTGATTACGCTGATCGCGCCGTATGTGACCTATGTGGTGTATCGCAATCGGCAGGTAACCAACGAACTGAGGGTGTTCACGCCGGCCCATCTTCGCTTCTGGATGGCAACGCACTTGGACAAGGTGGGAGTCAAGATCGAAGCCGAAGCGCCGGATCCGCATCTGAAGGGTCCGCCGGCGTACCTGCGCGGCAAGGGCGGCGAGACCGAACGCGACGACAACGCCCGACTGTTGGCCGCCCGGCAAACCGCCGGCATACTCCCCGCCCGGGAGATCCTCCACGACGGGCTGTCGCATCGCGCCGCGGCGATCATGCTCGACTACACGCCGCAAAGCGTCGCCTTGCGCTTCATGGTCGACGGCGTCTGGCTCAACCGCGAGCCGGTCGACCGCGACGCGGGCGACCCCGCCCTTCAGACGCTGAAGGTGCTCTGCGGGCTGAATCCCGAGGAGCGCCAGAAACGACAGAAGGGAACCTTCGGCGCCGAATACGAGTCGATCGGCTACGCCGCCACGCTGGCCAGCCAGGGCACCAAGACGGGCGAACGTGTGCTGATCCAGTTCGAAGACAAGAAGATCCGTTTCGACACGGTCGGCGAACTGGGGATGCGCCAGAAAATGGAAGAGCAACTCCGCGAACTGCTGGCCCTGAAAAAGGGGATCATCCTCCTGTCCGCCATGCCCGCCAACGGGCTGCGAAGCACGTCCGACGTGGTGATCCGCCACACCGACCGCTTCACCCGCGAGTTCATGGCGGTCGAGGAGGAGGCCACGCGGTACGAGGAGATCGAGAACTGCCCGGTGACCACCTACAGCGCCGCCAATGGCGAGTCGCCCGACAGCGTGTTGACGAAAGTCTTCCGTTTCGATCCGGACGTGGTCGTGCTGCGCGACCTGGTCAACGGAGAGACGGTTCGCATGTTGTGCCAGGAGATCCAGGAGAACCGGCTGTTCGTCAGCACGATTCGGGCCAAGGACGGCGTGGAGGCCTTGCTGCGGGTGTTGGCGCTGGGGGGGCCGCTGAAGGAGTTCGCCGAGGCCATCTCGGGCGTGCTCGGCCAGCGCCTGGTCCGCAAGTTGTGCGACGCGTGCAAGGAGGCCTATACGCCGACGCCGCAGATCCTTGCCCAGTTGGGTATCCCGGAGGGCCGCATCGAGGCGTTTTACCGCCCGCCCGAAGAGCCCGAGGAAATCTGCGAAGCGTGTCACGGCATCGGGTACCAGCAGCGAACGGCCATCTTCGAGTTCCTGCCGGTCGGCGAGACGGTCCGCAAGGTGCTGGCCACCGGTCCCAAGATCGAGTTGCTCCGCCAGGCCGCCCGGAAAGACGGAATGCGTAGCCTCCAGGAGGAAGGGATCCTGTTGGTGGCCAAGGGCGTGACCTCGTTACCCGAGTTGATGAGAGTGTTGAAGCAGTAGAGGACGCAATAGTGGACGTGCAGAACGACAAGCTGCGATTGGTCACCGGACGGGCCCGCTCGGCGGCTGGCTGGGTCAACCGGCTCACGCGACTCGGCTTGGTGACCGTTATCCTGGCGATGTGGATCGAAGGCTCGGCGGTCTCTGCCAGGGCGCAAACTTTCGAGGCCGTCTATCGGGACTTGATCCGCTCGGCTAACGGTATGGCCGATACCTTCTCGACCATTCGTGACGCAGAATCCGCCGAAGCCGCGCAGTCCCGTTTGGTAACTCAGCTTCAGCACTTCGAGGATCTGGTCTCGAGAATGGCGGGGCGTCGCATATCACCGGAGGACCGGCGCCTGGCGGACCAATATGGAAACCAAGTGATGTCCGCGATGGACAGGATGGTGCGGGAAGCAGAGCGCATCGATCGCGACGCGAACATCCCCTCGCCATTCGACCTCGCCGCAATACGGCGACAGCGTGACGCATTGCAGGCCGCGTTGGGACGTGCGGGAAGAGGTGACGACAAGAGTTCTTTTTCCTTCTTGTTACCGACGCTATTGGCCGTCGTCTTCGTCGCCTGCCTGGCCTGTCTTTACACCGAGGGTATGTGGGGCAACGCCGTTCGGCTGATCAACGTGGTCACCGCCGGACTGTTGGCGACCAACTTCTTCGAGCCGGTGGCCCGTTGGATGGAAAGCCTGGCTGACAGCTATACCTACACCTTGGATTTCCTTGCCCTGTGGGGTCTGTTCGGCCTGAGCATGGTCGTCTTGCGTTTGATCACCGATTTTCTTTCCCGGGTGAAGGTGCGGTTTATGAAGATCGTCGACCAGGTCGGCGGCACGATACTCGCCTGCTGCGTCGGCTGGACGATGGTCTGCTTCACCACCATGACGCTCCACACGGCCCCCTTGGCGGAGAACTTCCTTTTCGACGCCTTCCAGTACGATCAGCCGATGTTCATGGGCATGTCTCCCGACCGGCATTGGCTGGGGTTCGCGGAAACGGTCTCCGGCGGTTCGATGAGCCCCTCGGCAACCGGCGGGCGATATGCGTTCGACGGCGGGACTTTCAGATCTGAACACAACAAGCGTCGCGTAGCCTTCGAGAAGCAGATAAAAGAGACGGAAAAGCTTCGCACTTTGCGTTGACGTGACCCCAGCTCGACTGCCGAACTCATGGCCAGCGACCCCGTTGTCCAACTCTCCGACGCCCCCGACGCCGAGATCGCCGCCTATCGCCCGGTGAGCAGGTTGGCAATCTTCGCGCTCTTCTGCGGGCTGCTGGCGTGGACGGCCATGGTGGACCCGTTGCTGTGGGTCGTGCCGCCGATCGGTATCCTGCTCGGCGGGCTGGCCTTGGGGCAGATCGCACGAAACGCGCCGGAACTGGCCGGACGCAAAGCGGCCCTGATCGGGCTGATGTTGTCGATCTTTTTCGCCGCCGCCGCCCCGACCCACTGGTTCGGATACCGCTGGCTGCTTGAGCGCGAAGCTCGGCAGTTCGCCGACGCCTGGTTCGAGGCGCTGCGCAGCGGCCAGCCCTACAAGGCCCATCAACTCACGCAGCATCCCGCCAATCGCCTGCCGCTGGATGACGGTCTGCGGCCTATCTACCGCCAGAGCCCCTACTGGCGAGGGCAGTTGAAAGACTACCTCGCCGAGCAGCCCCTTCGCACACTGCGGGCCTTGGCCGGGCGGGCCCGGGCGCGCTACTACGTCACGGAGGCATTCGCGCAAAAGAAGGGGATCGACGCCGTTTTCCTGCAATACGCCGTCACCTTCGACGAGCAGCGCCGGAAGAAGACGTTTTTCGTCAGTCTGAAGCTTCAGCGCGTGACGCTCGAAACCGGCCGGGCCGATTGGCGTCTCGTCAACGTCATCAACAGCTACCCGCCCCAGGGCCTATAGCAACCCGCTAGTGCTTTGTCGCGGCTAAGAATTAGGGTAGCTGCACTCGCCAGAGTGCGGAACTTCCACGGTCTGGCGACCGTGGCTACCCTAACATTAAGGCTTGACAAAGCACCAGGCTTTGTGTCAAAACGGGCGATGGTCGTATAGTAGCCATCTCGCGGAGCGAGATGGCTACTATGGTGTCACCTGACCTCCGCCACGATCAGCGTTTTGTCGTCTTCCGCCGGGCCCCAGTTGTGCCGGGTGACGCGGTCCAGCACGTGGTCGGCCATCTCGAACAGTTCGACGGCCATGGCCTCTGCGGCGATCTCGGCCAAACCGGCGACGCCGAGTTGCCGGCCCTCGGCATCCAGGCTTTCCGTCAGCCCGTCGGTGTAGAACAGCAGCCGATCGCCCGGCTCCAAGTCGATCGTGTGTTCGGGCTCCTCGTCGAGGATGTCTCGCCTCACGCCCACCAGCATATTCTGGCTGGGCAGCGGTTGAACGCTCAAGCCGTCGCGGCGGACCAGCAGTTGGCTGGGATGCCCGGCCCCGCTGTAGGTGAGCCGGCGTTGCGCCAGGTCGATTTGGGCGACGACGAAACTCAAATACAGACCGGCCGCTTCAAAGTTGTCGCAAACAAACCGGTTCAGCGCCCGGACGATGTCGCGAGGCGGGCGGCCGTAGATGATCCCGTGACGCACCTCGCTGCTGACGCGCGTGGCCAGAAGCGCCGCGCCGATCCCATGGCCCGTCACGTCGCAGATCGCAATGTAGCACGTGTCCCAATCGGCGAAACGGACCTGGCAGTAGTCGCCGCCGACCTGTTCGATGGGCAGGTAACGCACGTCGACGCTGAGCCGCTCGTGGTGGACCGGTTCGGGCAACAGGCTGCGATGCACCAAAGCGGCCAACTCCAACTGCCACTGAAGCCGTTGACGATAGGTCTGCAATTCCTGCTTCGCCGCGTCGACCTGGTCCTTCAGCCGCTCGATTTCCATCCCGGCGTCGATGGTCTCTTGCATGGCTCTGCTCCGCTCATGAAAACCTCTACAATCATATACGTTGCGTCCAGGGCCATTCTCTTGCCAAATTCTTCCCGCTTGACCGACGCGGCGACCGTGCGTCGTAACTCGTGTGGCTGCCGGCACTTGGGATCGTCTGGGCGGACGCGGGATGATGCCCACACGTCCGGCAACCGTATTTCCCGCAGTGCTGGACGGATCGTTGCGGCACCAGTATCATGCACAACTCCCTCTTTTCACGCTCGATCCGCCACTCGACCCAAAAGGAGATCTGCGGGTGCCAACTTTTTCCGCCGAAATTCTGACCGAGTTCGCTGCCAAGCTGCTGACCACCGGTGGGCTCAGCCCGGACGAAGTGGCCACCGTCGCCCGAAGTCTGGTGGCCGCCAATCTCCGCGGCTACGACTCGCACGGCCTGATGCGGATTCCGCAATACCTCGGCCAGATCGAAAAGGGAGAGATCGTGCCCGGGGCTCCGCTGGAGGTACTTCGGGAAACGCCCTCGCTGATCACCGCCGACGCCCATTGGGGTATCGGCCAGGTGCAGGCCGAGCGTCTCTTGCAGCAGTTGATCGAGAAGGCCCGAGAAGGCGGCGTCGCCGTGGGGACGATGATCCGCTGTGCCCATACCGGCCGGCTGGGCGAGTACTGCGAAACGGCCACCGACGCCGGAATGATCGGCATGGTGATGGTCAATAACCACGGGGGCGTGATGCGCGTGGCCCCGCCGGGAGGAAAGGCCGCTCGGCTGAGCACCAATCCCATCGCCGTGGGGATCCCTGACGGGGACCAACCGGTGGTGATGGATTTCTGCACCTGCGCCGCAGCCGAGGGCAAGGTCCGGGTGAAGCGGATCGCCGGCCAGACCTGTCCGGACGGCTGGCTGATCGACAGCGAAGGCCGCCCCACCAACGACCCCAGCGATCTCTACGGCGACCCGCCCGGCACGATCCTCCCGTTTGGCGGCTTCCAGTCGTACAAGGGATTCGCCTTGGGGCTGATGGTCGAGATCTTCAGCGGGGCCCTTTCCGGCGGCGTGTGCGCCCGAGAGGTGCCCATCAATCAGATCGGCAACTGCGTGTTCATGATGGTCTTGGATCCGGCCCATTTCGGCGGCCGGGAACATTTTACCGCCGAGGTATCCGGTCTGCTGCGGTTCGTTCGGGAATGTCCGCGGATCGACGGTGTGGAGGAGATCACCCTGCCCGGCGATCCCGAGCGCCGCAGTTTGGCCCAAAAATCGGCCGAAGGAATTACGCTCGACCAAGGCAATTTCAGCACGCTGGCCAAGCTGGCCGAGCAGTTGGCCGTCGAGCTGCCGGACGCCTAGTCGGTCACCAATCCGTGCCGCTTGCGGCTTCGCAACGCCCCCTGCCGCGACACCGCCAAGAGCTTGCCACGCTGGTCATCGTGCGGTACACTTCATGGTACACGGTGTCCTTGTTCCTGCGACCAAGGAGTCGGATCATGCGCATCAGAATCCATGCGTTGGCTTACGCTCTGGTGGGGGGGCTGTATGGCGGGTTCCCGGACTGTCCCGCGCTGGCACAAGAGAATCCCGGTCATGCCGAAGTGGTGCCGGCGCCGCCGGCCACCCCCGGCGGTGCGCCGCGGGCCTATCGGGCGGCCGAATCAGAACGTCGTCGGGCAATCAACCGGCAGTTGGGCGACCGGCAGTTGGGCAACCGGCGGTTGGGCGCGATCGACGATGTCCGCCGGTACCGCATCTGGAGCCCGTACGTCTACCGATACGCCCTGCCGTATATCTACGCCTACGCACCCCCGGGAG
>SDBV01001729.1_pt1 | contig 32675 bp, 17 predicted proteins | sample 2277081 | NCBI WGS metagenome assembly SDBV01 (sample SAMN10402039, study PRJNA504765) | marine sediment metagenome | isolation source: marine sediment core GS10_PC15, 223 cmbsf | place: Arctic Ocean: Southern Knipovich Ridge | collected 2010 | reverse complement strand
GCCCTGGTCGTAACAGTAGCGAAACATATCGTCGGTATACTGCTGCCCGCGCCGCGTCAAGTTCGACTCGCGATTGCCGCCGCGCATCCCGGTCCCGATCCCCAGGCGGGAAGTTTTGAGGTATTTTCCCAAAGGGACCCATTCGGTCGGATCGGTCGAGGAAGGCGCGGCCTGGGCTAGAGTCGATTCACCGGACACTAAGGCCCCCGTAACCAACGTTCCCGCGGCACTCGAGACCGCGTTGCCCAAGAATCTTCGACGTTTCATGCTCATGGCCCGTTCTCCCGTCTATTTCGTAGTTTGGGTGCACAAGTTACCGTAACCCATCATAAGCCGCACCGTGCTCGGGAGCAACGGTCAGTCTCTGCAGAATGGTATGGTGTGTATACCTCCATTCTAGGGGAACGCGGGGGATTGTCGCGCTGCCGGGGCTACGGCATAATCCTTTCATCCACTGACCATCCACCCGGAACACGCCATGGCCTCGCTCCCTCGACTCTTAAGTTGCCTGATGCTCTGCGGACTTCTTCTGCTGGGCTGTCGGCCTACCGAAGAACAACAGCGGCAACAGATTACCGAGACGATCCAAAACGGTCGACAGTTGGCCCAAGGCGGCCGATTGGAGGAGGCCATCGCGGCATATGACGAGGCGATCCGGCTCGACCCGAACTGTGCCGAGGCCTACGCGGCTCGGGCCGACGCCCGGGAAGTCCTCGGCGAGCTTCAACCGGCAGTGGCCGACAGCAGCGAGGTTGTACGCCTCACACCCGACGACCCCGACGCCTACCGCCGTCGGGCCCTGCTCTACCTCAAACTGGACGATCAACCTCGGGCCGACGCCGATCTGGCTAAGGCACGTCAACTCCGTCTGGCCGTACCCTAAGAGGCCTTGCGATCGCCACGCCCTTGGCGGATACTAGAACTCTTGCCCCTAATCCCTCGCCCCTGACCCCTACTCCCCATGATTTCCATCGTCGACTACGGAATGGGTAACCTTCGCAGTGTGCAGAAGGGTTTTGAAAAGGTCGGCCATCAGGCCCTCATCACCAGCGATCCGGCCGAAGTGGCGGCTGCCGAGAAGGTGGTCGTGCCGGGCGTCGGGGCCTTCGAGGACGCCATGGCCGAGTTGAAACGACGCGGTCTGATCGGGCCGGTGCGCGAAGCGATCGAGTCGGACAAGCCGTTCTTGGGTATCTGCCTGGGACTGCAACTGCTGTTCGACGTCAGTTACGAACACGGCCGGCACGAAGGCCTGGGCATAATCCCCGGCGAAGTGGTCCGCTTCGAGCTGCCCACCGAGTATTCGATTCCCCACATGGGCTGGAACCAGATCACGATCCCGCGCAGAGCGCCGATCCTCGAGGGCATCGACGAGGGGGCCTACTTCTACTTCGTCCACTCGTATTACGTGGCGCCGAAGCAACAGGACGTGATAGCGGCCGAGACCGACTACGGCGGGCCGTTCTGCGCGATGGTCTGGCGCAGCAATCTCTTCGCCACGCAGTTCCATCCCGAGAAGAGCCAAGCCGACGGGCTGAAGATTCTCAAAAACTTCGCCGAATTGTAGAACCCCTTGGCACACTGGGGAATCATCGCGGCTACGGTTTGCCGGAGGCCAGATCCATGTCGACGCGCGGTCGGGCGTATAGGGCCGCTTTGCCTTCCCGGATCGCTGTGAGGATCGTTTTGTAGTCCGGGTCGCTACGGTCGGCGAAGATGTACGGCTTCCCGTCCTTGTCGCGACACATCCCCAATCCGCCCGCCTCTTTGGCCAGCGGCGCGCCCAGCATCAGGCTGTGGCTGGGATTGGTCAGGTTGATCCGCAATTCGGGGCCGATCAGCGCGGTCGTCTGCCAGCGCCATGGAAAACCATGGGCCGTGATGCCGCGATAGGTCCAGATCTTGCTCGAGACGGTCGCCCAGCCTCCGTAGAGCGACGGGTTGTAGACGCGGCGCTCGTGGCACGACATGCAACGCCGCTGGAACGTTTCTCGCACCTGCCCAGTCCATTTGGCACCTTGCATATTGGCGCCCATGCCCCAGGCGTCGCGACTGCCGACCGTCTCGCCTCGGCTGTAGACGTAGGTGGCATAATAGGGCACGTTGGCGTCGATCCAGGTGTAGACCCTTTGGCGGTCTTCCAGGGGGATTCTGTGTCCGCTGTGCTCGTCGGTATCGATGTAGTCGCAGATGCTGCTGATCAGCGAGCCGATCGTCTTGGGCGTGTTCTCGTCGTGATCCAGGCCGAAAACATTGTGGTAGTTGACCAGATCTCGCTCGACGATGTTGTCGTACGACATGTTGAAGAACCGCGTCTTATCGCCCGTTAGGTCAACACTGCCGTCGGGTGTTGCCCCGGCGTGGCACTCGATGCAATACTTGTCCCACACGGGCTGGACCACGTTGACGTAGTCGACGATTCCCCGAGTGCCCCAGTCGGGTCGTTTGGGAGTCGAGGGTTCGCGACCGGCGGCCAGCGAGGTCTGCCGACCAGAGGTCGAGGAAGAGCCGCTCCAATCGGCCGGGGCGATCGCCTGCTGGCGGTTCTCATGGCAGCCGATACAACTTTGCCGCTCGCCGGGCATGACGTGCATGTCGGAGCCCATCCGCATCAGCAGCTTGCCCTCGGCGCTGAGCACATTGAGCGAAATGTTCCTCAGTGCCGGCACGGTGAAATGGGCCGAGCCGTCCGACTCGATCGGCACCGTGCCGATCAAGCGCCGCACGTGGACCGTCCCGCGGCTGACCAGCGGCGAGGTGCCCCAGGCGTCCAGCAGGTGCTCTTGTGTCTTGGGCAATTGCTCCATGATTTGGATGTACTTGGCCTCGCCACGCTCGACGTGCGGGAGCAATCCCTGGTAGACGTCATGCACCAGCAGCGTTCCGGTATGTGTTGTGTCCGGATTGCGGTTCGCTTCGACCGGATCGCGATAGACGAACTCGGGGTTGTCCGCCTGCGGTACGATCACCGGCGGCGTGGTGCGTGGTTTCAATAGCAATGGGCTCCAACAGCTCAGGTTGCCGGCGGCCTCATAGATACACTTGCGATTGCCCCGGTCATCGACCAGATAGAGCCGGTTCTTTTGCTGGGCGTCGCCCCCATAGGAGACGAGAAACTGCCGTTCGTTGACCGCCAGCGGGTCCTGGTAGCCGTAGCCGAACGTCGTATCGCAATAGGACGGGATCTCGTCGGTGATGAACCGAAACCCTTCGCCGCGGGGCGCCTCGGTGCCCAACTGGTTCCAGACCAACCCGAACATGCCGGCCTGATAGGTATGATGCGGCCCGAAAGTGCAGACGACTTCCGGCCGCCCGGGAATCGGTCGGGCCTGCCAGAACCCGGCCGGGTCCTCGATCGTGTTGCCGAAGAAGAGCCGAAAGCCCGTGCCGTCGGGGTTCATGGTCCATAGGGCATGTCGGGCAAAGACGTTCTTCTCGACGCCATAGTCCCAGCGCGTAAACAGCACGCGGCCGTCGTCCATCACTTGCGGCGTGTGATCGCTATCGATGTTTACCGACAGCTTTCGCACGTTGCTCCCGTCACGATTGCAAACATAAAGCAGACCGGACCGACGCGGCGCACAGATGACCCAATTACCGGCCCGGGTCGAAACAAACATGATCTCGCCGCTGGGTAATAGGCAGGGGCTGATGTTGTCGCTGCTGTCGTCGGTGATCTGTCGAAGGTTCTTTCCGTCAACGCCGATCTCGTAAACCTGCCAACCGCCGGGCACTCCCTTGCGTCGGGCGGAGAAGAAGATCGTCTTCGCATCGAACGAAAGGTTCATGTCGAAGATCACCGTCTCGGGTTCATGGAACACGACCCGCGGCGGAGCTTCGGGCTGTGAGGGGTCAAAAATGCAAATACTGGCCGGCATGGCCCCCACGGCCGAATAGGGCGCCCGGGCGTCGACCCCGAAATGGGGACAGCGGATAAACGCGATCGGCGGCAAGGAGCCGATCTGATCGCGCCACATCTGTTCAATGGCACGGCCCGCTTCGGCGACCGCATCGATGCCCTCCGCATCACCCCGCCGGGTTCGCACCAAGGCGTCCTCGGCTTGCTTCTTCAAGCCGCCTAACACGTCGGTGTAGGCTTTGCCGTCGGGCGAGGGCGGGTATTCGCGGTGGAGCTTTTCATCCATCAGCGAGGTCGGCGGATCGAACATCGGCGTCATGGTCACGTCGAACTTGAAACGCCGAACTCGCTTCAACGCATCCTGATAATGAGCAAGCCGCGAGCACAAGGCTTGGGCCGTCGGCAATCGATCCGTAGACTCTTGTTGGGAAAGCAACTCGGCGACCAGCGGCCGAGGGATCGAAAGTCGGGCTGCGATTTCCGCTACACAAGAGTCGATATTCCCAGGTTTCGGATAGTCCGCCCCGATCGGTTCTTCCGAGACGTACGGTCGGTCCAGCGGCGTGAAGTTCGTCCCGCCGCCGACAAGGATCTCCGGCGACCCCTGGCCCGGGCGCAACGGATGCGTGGGCGTCAGGCCGGGGATGCCAAAGGCGAAACCATGGGCCGCGTGGATGCTGGTTAGCTTCAGTAGCAAGCGATTCTCACCGGCCCGTAACTTCAAGGGCGCCGACAAGGCCGACGGAAACCGGCTCGGCTGGCTATGGGCCCGATGCGACTCGCCCAGCTTCTCGCCATCCAGCCAACCGCCGATCGAGTCCTCGGCGTAGAGGTTCATCTCGACGGTCATCGGCTCTTTGGCCGTGATGGTGCGAAACAGGTAGACCGTCTCGTTGCGTGACGGGGCCGGGCCGCGCGGCAACTGGTGCCGATAGCCGTCGACCCACTCGGGCTGCCTGGTCCACCGCCGCTCGGTATTCTTCATGCCGGGAAACTTCTTGGCCTGGTAAACCTTCTTCAAATCGACCGGTCCGTCACCAGTGGCCAGCACGTCCTGCTCGGGGGCGAAGGGGTGGCTGAAGCTTTCCAAGACGTTGCCGAACGGCAGGTCCTTAAACGGTCCGACGCAGTGCCATGGCCCAAGTTGAACCTTCTCGGCCTCGATTTCCCGTCGCTCAAAAGCCGCGTCCTCGCGTCGGATGACCTCGGTAAGCTGCATGAGTTGCTGCCAGAGGTCGCCGTTGAGTTCCGCCAGATTCAGCCCCTCGGGCAAGGCGCCGAACTGGGCCGGCCCGTGCCGTATCACATTGCGGAGTTGATAGGGCGAAAGGGCCTCATTGAAGATGGCCAGGTCGTCGATGTAACCGTTGAACTCGGAGACGTCGCCCCAGTCAGTGGCGCCGATACGGACCGTCTCGCCAAAATCGGGGCCGGCCACCCAAGCGGTTTCGGTCGTCACATCCCGCCCGTCGACGAAGATGGCTTTCGCACCCCGCTGGGCGTCGTAGGTCACCGCCACGTGATGCCATCGACCGTCGTTGACCTTCACTGACCGCGAGGCGAGCCAGTTCTGGCCATGGGCGACGAACCCGACGGACCGCCCGCTGTGACCTTCGTCGATGAAGAAGATCTTCTCATTACCTTCGAACAGGCCGTTGGCATTGCCCTTACCCAGCAAGGCCAGGCTCTTCGCGTCGGTCTTGACCCAGGCGGCAATCGTAAAGCTATTGCCTTGACCGAAGGTCATGATCGGGTGATCGATCTGCATCCAGTCGCCCGTACCGTCGAGCGAAAGCACGGAGCCACGGCTCATGGTCCCGTCACTCACGTCGGACTGCAAACGAGCATCGCCGACCAGTTTTCCGGTCAACTCGGCCCCTGCGGTTCCCAAGTTTGGCGCAGTTCCATTTTCGACCGCATCAAAGGCCCAATGCCCAATCAGATCGGCCCGGGCTTGGGAAGTAAGACAAACCACGGCAAGAAACGCAACGATAATACGCGCCATCCGGTCACTCCTTTTGAATCTGTTTCCCGATCTCCAGCATATCCACTCGTGGGTTGGCCGTCAATGTTTCTTGGCCGTGGCGCAGGGCCCGGAGCATGGCCTGATAGTCGGGATCCTCACGACCGCTAAACGGCCGGGGTAGGCCTTCCTTGGGTTGGCAGAGTCCCAGCCCGCCGGCTGGCTTCGGCAACGGGGCGGTGAGCATCAGGCTCCACTCGGGATGCGTCAGGTTGATGCGATGGGCCGGACCGATCTGGGCCAGGTAGTTCGGCCGACCGTAGCCGAACTCGAACTGGTTCAGCGCCGAATCGGGCCACGTGCCGCTGGTTACCATCACCGCGCCGCCCGGGTTGAAGTTGTAGATGTGAATGTCCTCGACCGGTCGCTCGTGACACTTCTGGCAACGCCGATAGAAGACCGGCAGGAAGTCCTTTTGGAACCATTTATCCTTGTCGTGCACGTACCAGCGGTCCCGGGCGCCCATCACGTGCCCGTCGGTGTACTCGTAGGTGCCATAATACGGAATGTTCGCATCGATCCAAGTGTAGATCGTCCGCCGCTGCTGATCGGTGACCTTCACGCCGTAGTGATCCGACTCGAAGTAGCGGCAGATCCGACTGATCGGCGAGCCCAGCGCCCGGGTCGACGTCTCGCCGTGCCCCACGGCCGCGGGACCGAGGTATTGCACCCAGTCGCGGTCGACCAACTGGTTGTAGGCCATGTTGAAGTAGGCCGTCTTGTCGCCCGAGAGGTCCAGCAGGCCGTCGGGTTCCGGCCCGCCGTGGCACTCGACGCAATGCTGGTCGAGGATCGGTTGCACGACCTTCACAAAATCAATAATCCCGTTGGTCCCCCAGTCGGGTCGCTGGGGCATGGACGGCCCGCGCCGCAAGGCCAACGGCCGGGTCCTGGGGACCGGCGGCGAGCTTTCGCGATGCTCGTGGCAGCCGACGCAGCCGTGGATCTCACCCGGCATGACCTGGGTGGTCGAGCCCATGCGCTTGAGCGTCTTGCCGTCGGCATCCAGGGCGTTGAACGAAATGTCACGGTAAGCGGGCGTAACGAAATAGGCCGAGCCGTCCTCTTCGACCGGCACGGTACCGATCAGCCGTCGCACGAACATCGTGCCGCGGCTGGCCGTGGTCTGGTAACCCCAGACCGACAGATTCCCGTCGCTGGTGCCCGACTTGGGAACCTGTTCGAGAATCTGAATCGCCTTGATTTCACCCCGCTTGATGACCGCCGACAGCCCTTGGTAGACGTCCTGCATCACGTAGGTCCCCAGATCGCGGTCCGGGTTGCGATTGGCCTCGACCGGGTCGCGGTAGACGAACTGTTTTGGCTCGCCGGGCGTGGAAAGCACGGGCGGACGCTCTCTCGGCTTGATCAAACGCGGGTTCCAGCAGCCCAGCGTGGCGTCTTCGATGAGGCACTTCTTGTTACCCCGGTCGTCGACCAGGTAGATCCGGTTCTTCTGCTCTCCGTCGCCGCCATAGGAGACCAAGAACAGCCGTTCGTTGATCGGCATCGGGTCCTGATAGCCCCAGGGAAACGGCAGGTCGCCGATCACGGGGATTTCCTGTGTGACCCAGCGAAAACCGGCGCCGCGCGGGGCCTCGATGCCGGCCCGATTCCAGACCAACCCGATCATGCCCGCCTGCCAGTTGTGGTGAGGACCGAAGACGCACAGCACCTCCGGCCGACCGGGGATCGGTCGGGCTTCCCAAAAACCGTTGGGGTCCTCGATCGTGTTGCCGAAGAAGAGCTGAAACCGCGTGCCGTCGGGGTTCATCGTCCAGAGCGTCTGCCGGGCGAACACGTTCTTGTCGATGCCGTAGTCCCAACGAGTAAACAAGATACGGCCGTCGTCCATCACCTGCGGCGTATGGTCCGAAAGCGTATTGCTGCTCACGCGCCGAACGTTGCTTCCGTTGCGCTGAGCCACGTAGAGCAAGCCCGAGCGTCGCGGCTGGCACATCGTACAGGTGTCCATTCGGGTCGAGACGAACATCACCTCGCCGCTGGGCAGTTCGATGGGGCTGATGTTATTGCTCGCGCCGTCGGTAATCCGAGTGAAGTTCTTTCCATCGACGCCCAACTCGTAAATGTGCCACCGGCCGGCCGTCTCGCCATCGTCCGTCGGCACGGCGTTCCAGTCGAGTTGCTTGGTAGGCGCCTTGCCGGTCCGGGCCGAGAACAAAACGCTCTTCGCATCGAACGAGAGATTCATGTCGAAGATGGCCCCGGTCGGATCGTCGTAGATCACCCGCGGCGGGTCGTTCGGCCTGGCCGGATCGACGATGCAGATGCTGGCGGGGCTCTTGGCCGCTTCGGGATGATCGTAAGGGGCAATGGCGTTGATCGTGTACATCGGGTAACGGGCAAACGCCACGGCCGGCAACTCGGCCGCCACCTTGCGCCACATTTGCTCGATCGCCCCGGCCGCCGCGATCACCTTCTCGGCCGCGTCGGTGTCGCCCTGCTCGGCCGCCCGCAAGGCGTCTTCTACTTGGGGCCGAAGTTTATCCAATCGATCCAAATAGGCCCGACCTCCGGCCGATGCGGAAGCACTGGACTCGAGCATTTCGTGCATCGTCAGCCGCGGCGGGTCGAACATCGGCGCGATCGGTGGCTCGAAGTGGAAGTTCTCCACGCGACTCAACGCGGCCATATAACGATGGGCCTGCATGTAGATATCTCGCAATGCTTCCATTGACGTCGGCAATACCCGCGCGGCCGCGCGCGGCAGTTGCAAAGTTCGCAAGATGGCCCCGGCATACGAATCTTCGGTCGCAATACCGTCCCTTGCTTCCCAGAACGCAAGTTCCGTCGCTGGCGGCTTTGCACCGATAATCGGAAGATCCCCCGGTGTAAAATGATTCTTCCCCGAAATCTCCGGCGGCACCCGATCCGACGGCCGAAACTTGCTGGTGGGGGTAATCAACGGCAGCGCAAACGAGAACCCGTGCGCCCCGAACATACTCGAAACCTTCACCAACAGCCGATTCTCACCGGCCTTGAGGCTCAGTTGCCTCCGCACATTGGCCGGGTACCGCGATGCCGAGCGGCTCTTGTTCGAGGCCTCGGCCACCTTGCGGCCGCTGAGCCACACGCGAATCCGATCCTCGGCAAACAGATCCAACTCGACCGTCACGTCGCTACGGGCAGTGATCGTGCGATAGAGATAGCACGTCTCGTTCCGCCCGGGCGCCGGGCCCAAGGGCAGCAGATGCCGAAAACCGTCGACCCACTCGGGATGCTCCGTCCAACGTCGGGTCGTGTCGACCATGTCGGGCAACCGCTCGACCTGCCAGGTTCGGGTCAGGTCGATCGGCTCGCGACCGGCGGCCAACACCTGCTCTTCCGGCGGGAAGGTCGTCTCGAAGGCCTTGGCTAGGATCCCAAAGGCCTCGCGGCGAAACGGTCCGGCACAGTGCCATGGGCCGAGCACCAAGCCCGCGTGTTGAACTTCTTCGTCTACTTGAGCCCGACGATGATCGGCCAGTGCGCGGCGAAGTTGCATCAAAGCCTGCCAAGGATCGTCGACCGTCGCTCTGTGCAGGATATCGGCCAGCGGCAGGGCATCGAAATCCTGGGGGCCGTCGGTCATCAATGTGCGGACCTGACGCGGCGAGAGCGGCTGATCGTAGATGGCCACGTCGTCGAGATGGCCGCGGAAATCGTCCGCATCGGCCCAGTCGGACATACCGATCCGCACCACGTCGCCATGGTCAGGCCCGGCCGTCCACGAGGTTTCGGTCGTCACATTCCAGCCGTCGACAAACACCTGCTGCGTGCCGAGCATCGCATCGTAGACGACCGTCAGATGGTGCCAGCGGCCATCGTTGACCTTTGCGCCGGTTGCCGAGACCCACTCCTGCCCACAACCGACAAACCCCACGTCGCGTCCGCCGGCCGCTTCCTTGACGAAAAAGATCTTCTCGGTGCCGTCCAGTTTCCCGTCGGCATTATCCTTGCCCAAGACGGCCATGCCGGCCCCATCGGTCTTGACCCAGGCGGCGATCGTGAAACTGTTGCCTTGGCCGAAGGTCATGATCGGGTGGTCGATCTGTACCCAGTCGCCGCTGCCGTCGAGCGACAGAACCGAGCCACGGCAGATGGTCCCGTCACTCACATCTGATTCTACACGAGCATCGCCCACCAATCGTCCGGCCAAGTCTTTGCCACCGGCCCCGGAGTTGGGCGCGGTCCCCTTCTCGGTCGCATCAAAAGTCCAATGCCCAATCAGTTCGGCCCGGGCGTAGGAAGCGAGACAAAGAACGATCAGCAAGGCATGGAAAGCACGAACCATCGTGTTGTTCCTTGTTCAAAGGCTGGGAATTCCCGTATCCTGTCAGTGTATCGGGCGGGAGCGTGGATATCAAGAAGAATGAAAAACAGACTCAGCGCCGATTGGCTTTCGGGCCGGCTGTGTCTTCCACGCTGTCGACGTAGCGGCGCAGGCGATCGAGCTCGTCGGTCACTTTGCGGAGTTTGAGCATGTTTTCCACGCGTTTGGTCAGTTCGAGCTTGTTGACCGGCTTGCTGAGGAAATCGTCGCACCCGGCCTTGACCGCCCGCTCGATGTCGCCCAGTTCGTTCAGGGCCGTGACCATCAGGATCATGATGTCCTTGGTGGCCGGGTCGCCCTTGAGTTGCTGGCAGACCTCGAAGCCGCTGAGCTTGGGCATCATGATGTCCAGCAGGATCAGGTGCGGCTGGAACCGGGCCACCTTATCGAGCGTGTCGCGGCCGTCGATCGCGATCGCCGTCTCGCACTTCACCTCGGTCAGATAAGCTTCCAGCAACTCGACGTTCGTCGGATTGTCGTCGGCAATCAGGATTCGGTTCTTGGACATGGGGCACGCCTGTGGGGATACTCGTGAAAGGTTCCGCGATCAACCAACGATTATACGTCGATCGCCGACCGCTGGAAAGGGCAGACCGTCTCTCTCAACGGAACGTCGGGCAAGCCCGACCGCTAAACGGCCAATGCTGTGCGTTTCATTTATCATTCCCGCTGTCCCCATTGCCCGGCACGGGGAACTGCCGGCATAGTTCGGCCACTTCGCCGCGGATCTTCTCGCAAAGCGGTTGCTCGTCGGGCGATCGGAAAATCTTGAGGATCCAGCCGCCGATGGTACGCATCTCCTGCTCGCCCATGCCGCGGGTGGTCAGGGCCGGGGTGCCGATCCGGATGCCCGAGGGGTCCATCGGCTTACGGCGGTCGAAGGGGATCATGTTCTTGTTGACCGTGATCCCGCAGCAGTGCAAGGCCTCTTCGGCCGTTCGACCGGTCAGGCCCAAGGGCGTCACATCGGCCAGCATCAGGTGGTTGTCGGTTCCGCCGCTGACGAGTTCCACGCCCCCGCCGATGAGCACTTCAGCCAAGACCTTGGCATTGTCGATGACCTGCCCGGCGTATTGCTTGTACTCGGGTCGCAGCGCTTCGCCGAAACAGACGGCCTTGCCGGCAATGGTATGCATTAGCGGTCCGCCTTGGATGCCCGGGAAAACGGACCGGTCGATTCCTTTGGCGTACTCGGCCTTACAGAGGATCATTCCGCCGCGTGGGCCGCGGAGCGTTTTATGCGTGGTCGTGGTGACGAAGTCGGCCACCGGCACCGGGTCGTCGTGCAACCCGGCCGCGACCATGCCCGCGTAATGGGCCATGTCGACCATCAGCTTCGCGCCGCACTCTTCGGCAATTTGGGCGAACTTGGCGTGGGGGATCTCGCGCGGATAGGCACTGGCCCCGGCCACGATCAGTTTCGGCTTGTGCTCGGCGGCCAAGGCGGCGATCTGGTCGAAGTCGATCCGATGGTCGTCGGGCCGAACGCCGTAGCTGATGAAATGGTAGAGCTTGCCCGAGGTGTTCAGCTTCATGCCATGGGTCAAGTGTCCGCCGTGGGCCAGGTCGAGCCCCAGCACGACGTCGCCCGGCTCGATCGCGGCGAAGTAGACCGCCTCGTTGGCCTGGGCCCCGCTGTGCGGCTGTACGTTGGCGTGCTCGGCGTTGTAGAGCTGCTTGGCCCGATTGCGTGCCAACTCCTCGACCACGTCGACGCACTCGCATCCGCCGTAGTACCGCTTGCCCGGATAGCCTTCGGCGTATTTGTTCGTGAGCACGCTTCCACAAGCTTGCAGCACGGCCTCACTGGTATAGTTTTCGCTGGCGATCATCTCCAGGCCGTTGCGCTGCCGTTGGATTTCCCCGGCAATGGCGGCCCAGACTTCGGGATCTTGGTGCTGAAGACAACTCATGAAAAGCTCAAACCTCGTTACGATGTGCGGGTAAACGCTCTATTCTCACCCACTTTGGCCCGTTCGTCAATCGGGTGGCTGGTGGCTGAGCGCAGCGAAGCCCCAGGCTCACTTGCCCTGGGCACCGCTGCGCTTTGCCCCAGCCACCCGCCACCCGACCGGATGGCCTATTCGCCTGGCTGCTCGACCGTGCAATCGACCTCGGCGCCGGGCATGTCCATCCGCGGGCGACGCTCCAGCCGTCGGGCGATCGGCTCGAAGGTGGCCAGGATGGCCTGATAGTCGGGGTCGGTCGTGTCCTGGAAGATCGGCTTGCCGCACCGCTCGGTCCCGCCGGCCGATTGGGCCAAGGGGGCCAATAGAAAACTGTTCAACTGAGGATTCGTCACCCGAACGTAGAACTTGTTCGGCGACACATCGCCATGACACGAAACGCAGCGTCGAGCGCCCACCTCGGCCAGCACCGCGTCCAGGCTGACCGGTTTCATCCGGCGGCAGCCCATCCGATCGCGATGGTTCGAGGCGGAGGTCGGATAGTAGGGCACGTTCAGGTCGATCCACAGGAAGACCTTCCGCTGGCTGGCCTCGTCCATCGCCACGCGCGGCTTGCCCTGTTCGTCCGGGTGACCGGCAAGGATCATGTCGGCCAACATACTGGCCGGCGAACCCCACTCTTTGGGCCGAATCTGGTGGACGTTGCGCTCTGTGCCGTTGATCGTCCAAATCCAACTCGTGTACGGGCTGCTGCCCTCGTCGCCGCTGTCCAGCGCCACGCCATGCACCTGGGGCGACCATTCGCCCAAAGTGCCCTTGCGAGCCAGGATATCATACGAGACGTTGAAGAAGTCGGTCTTGTCGCCCGAGAGGTCGACCTCGGCCGGCTGTTCGTAGGCGTTGTGGCATTCGACGCAATACTTATCCAACACGGGCTGCACGACCTCCGAATAGCTGAACCCTTTCACGCCCCACTCGGGCTCGCGAAGGTCTTGCGGCTGGCTGGAACGGACGAAGTCGCCGATCGGTCGCGGCGGCAGTTCGCTACGGTCGGCATGGCAGCCGACGCAGCCCTGCACCTCGCCGGGCATCATGTGCGTGAAGGTCCGCATCCGCTGCACGGCCCGACCTTCGGCGTCGAGGGCCATGAAGTAGATCGGCACTTCCGTGGGCACCTTGAAGCAGGACGACCCGTCGGCCGCCACGTCGGCGTATCCCCAGACCTTCTTCGGCGAGTAGGTCGCCCCGCACGAGACCAACGGGAACTGGAACCCGAACGCACTGTTGGCGGCATACCCGCTGGCGCCGGGCACTTTGTTCATCAGCGGCGTGAAGGTCCCCTTTTCGATTTCCTGGACCACGCAAATCTGCTTCACCTCGCCGCGTTTCACGTGAGGCAACAATCCCTGATAGACATCCTGCAGCATGACGGTGGCCCAAGAGCCGGAGACACTGCCGTCCTCGGAGAGCTTGACCGAATCGTCCAGCCGCACCCTCGACATGACCGGCGGCGTGGCGACCGGTTGGATCGCCTGGGCGCTGTAGAAGCCGAGCCCCTTTTGCGGATGCAACAGGGAGACGCGATCCCCGTCGAGGGTGCGCAATTGGAGCGTGCCCATCTTGGAAACCAAGTAGCGCTCGCCGTCGATCGGGTAGGGCTTTTCGTACGGCCCGTCGAGCCCGTTGCCGTAGACGCCGCTTGCTCGGTAGATGTCGACCTCGGGCGTGACGTTTCGGACGGCCTCTTTGGCATTGGCCCCCTTCGACCGGTCGATCACGCAGATCGCCCCGCGGCAATCGCCGTTATGGTTGGTGGCCAAGGCGATGATCTTATTGGTGCCGGGCAACGGTTGCGCGTCCATGAACGTGCCGGGCGCGATCACCCGATTGCCATAGTAGCCGGCCAGTCCGGTCCCGTCGGCGTTGATGGCCCAAAGGCTCTGGATCGGGCAGGCCGGCCGGTCGACGTATTCCCAACGCGTGAAGATGATCCGCCCGTCGTTCAACACGCTGGGCGTAAAGTCCATCAGGTAGTTCGACGAGAGCCGTTTCTGGTTCTCGCCGTTGCGGTCCATGCGATAGATCACGGGCGAAGTGGTCACAAAGCAATAGGCATAAGCCGGCTTACGGTCCGAGATGAACGCAATACCCCCGTCCGGCAGCCAGCAGGCGTTGAGGTTATTGCACGTACTGTCGGTCAACTGGGTCAGGCCCGTGCCGTCGACGTTGATCCGATAGACCTGATAGTTCTCATCCGGATTGTCGCGGCTGATCTCTTCCAACATGTTGTGCTGCTGGGCCATTTGCATGCCGCCCCGTTTCCAGGAGAAGATGACTTCCTTGGCGTCGTACGACAGATCGCAATCGATGATCATCCCCTCGGACGAGTCGACCAATTGCCGCATCTTGCCGCCGTCGGGACCCGGCGTGTGGACATACAATCCGCCGCCCGGCCGATAGCCTTCGACGTGATAGGTGTAGACGTGCGAGAGCAGGAGATGATGTCGCTGGATGACCAGCATCTCGCGGAAGCCCAACTTGCCGGCGTACAGGTCCTCGGCCAATTGCTCTTCGGCCGGCGAGCGTGTTTCCGTCTTGAATGCCAGCAGCACCTTATCCGAAGGACTGGAAGAATAGACGGCAATTTCCGACGCGCCCGGGTTGTAGACCGTCGTATGGGCGTTAAGGAACTTCAGCGTGACCGTCTTGACCATCGACTTGGGGATCTTGATCCGCTGCGGGTCGCCGGTCAGTTGGAACGACCCTTTGACAACCGGCTCGGCCGCATCGTCGAGATAGACTTCGTAGTCTTTGAAGCCTTCCTCCAAGACCATGGCCGTGCGACCGTAATAGACGACCTCGGCCACGTCGATCGGCTGGTCCCACTCGAGTTTGAACCAGCCTTGAAACTTCGACGGCCCGCCGGGAATGCACCAGGCAAGGTTTCGATCCTCCTGACACAAGGGCGGGGGGATCTTCCCATCGACGGCAAACTTCGCCAGATACTGCCCGTTGAATTCCGCACTGGCCGAGACCTTAGCCTTCGGCGCCAGATTCACCGGCCCTTCAGCCGCAACGGCCCAAGAGGCAACCAGGATTACCAACACCGCCAGAACGCGAGAAGAAGTCGTCATGTCATGTTCTCCCGAAAGGGGTTCATTGCAACTGAATCCTGCAATCATCTTACCAAAAAGGGGGTGGCGTTACAATTCCGGGCAAGAGCGGAAAGGCCGCGCGTGGGTCTTCGTTCCTTGACCCACCCTACCTTGGCGGGGTTCTAGAATTCCACTTCCATCAGATCTTCGCCCAGTTGGGTGTTGGGGAAGATGGCTTGGGCAGTGGGCAGGCCGATGGGGTCGTCGTCGGTGCAGAGTGGGTTGAGGTGGACTAGGACGAGTTGGCTTACTTCGGCCGCTCGGGCGACTTCGGCTACCGGCGTGGTGTGGCTGTGGCCCGTCTCTTGGGCCCAGTCGGCGTTGGAGTCGGAGAAATAACACTCGTGGACCAGCAGATCGACGCCGCGGATCTTCTCGACGTAGTCGGCGTCTGCCTTGGCCGAGGTGTCGGTCACGTAGGCCATCGAGCGGTCGGGCCAATCGAGCCGAAAGCCGATCGACCCGCCGCGGTGCTCCAAGGGAAAGTGCGTCAGCCGTCCGCCGCGGGGCAACGGCACTTCGCCGGTCAGCGCTCGCGACTCGTAGGGCGGTTTCTTAGGGAAGAGAAGCTCGGCGAAGACGTGCCGGTCGATGGCCTCGAGCTTGTCGGCCGCCCCGTGGACGACGACCTGCTCCAGCGGATGCTCGCGGAGAATGCTGAACAGATAGGTCAGCCCGACGACGTGGTCCAAATGGGCATGAGTGAGGAAGATATCCAGCCGCGGTGTCTGCAAGTATCGGCCCGCTCGATACATGGCCGTACCGGCGTCGAGCATGATCCCGCACTCGGGAATCATCAGGCACGGCGTGTGCCGCCGATCGTTCGGATGGTAGCCGGTGGTGCCCAGTAGAATGAGTTTCATAGTGAAGCAGCCGCTTGCGGCTTTGCAATGCGTTATCAATTCTGTGGCGGCGGGCCAAACAACCGCTCAAGTTGTCGGCCGACTTCCTTTTGCAAAACGCCTTGTGCGGCGTCTTGGATGAACTGGCCGCTGAGCCGTTCCAATTCGCGCTGATCCAATCGGGGCCGGGTGAGCGTTCCGGCAATCGGCAGTCGGATGGTCTTGCCTTGCAGGGCCGTGCCCAGCGGGTTGTTGCCGATCCATTTTTGCGGGATGGGCATTTCGGTCATCAGGGCCAAAGTCTGATCCAACCCGACAGAACCATACGTGCGGACGGTCAGGTCGGGGAAGAGCAGCTCCATGTTCTCGTGGTAGACACGTCCGTCGACCATCTGGAACTTGATGGCCGACTCGCGTCGCAGTTCGGCTGGCGAGGCGTGGCCCATCAGCACGGCCAATTCCTGGGTCAACGGGCCGGGGCCGATCCGGATCCCGTGGACCACGAACTTACCGGCCAGTTCGCACTTGGCCCAATCGCCGATCGGCACGTGGCATCCGTCCAACTCGATCGAGAAGCTTCCCTCCGCCGCGGTAATTCCCGCCAAGGCCGGCGCGATGTACTTCAGGCCGTTGTCGCACATCTGCGGCGTGATGCGGACTTGCTCGGCGATCGGACCGGCCGGCAGCGTCAACAGTACCGGCTCGGCCGCCAGGTCGAGTCGGGGTGCAAGTCGTACGCGTCCGCCATTGACCGCCACGTCGAGCGGTCGTGTTTGCAGCAGGCCGTCGGCCAGACTGGCGTGAAGCTGCCCCGGCTCGACCTGAAACCCGTAGATGTCGGCTTGTTGCCAGGTGAGACTTCCTTGGCCGGTCGTCTTGGCCAGTTCGAAGGGCCCTTCCCAAGAGAAAATGCTTTCTCCGGTACCCGTCATTCGCACTCCCGGGCCCACATAGGGCCGCAAGAGTTCGGCCAGCTTGGGCAGGTCGTAACGGGCCCGGCCGGCGAATTGCATTTGCGCCTGTTCGCCGGCCCAAGTGATCTGCCCTTCGGCATCGGCGGCCACGGTGCCGCAGCGTAGTTGTATGTGTTGCATCCGCACGGTTTGCGAATCGTGCCGATAATCTCCGCTGACGACCAGTCGGGCGGCCGGCTCGCGGATCGCCTTGCCGCCGGTCGCGGCCATCATCAGCTCGAGGATGTCGGCGTCCAGCTTCCAAGTGATCGCCTCGTCGGCATGGCCGATTTCCGCGCTGCCGTCGAGGTTCCCGGTGATCTGCCACGTGGGTTCTTCGTTCGGGTCGGCAAACCAACGGATGAGAGTCTGCAGGTCCGCACGATACGTCAGTGCACCGTTCAGTTCGAGCGGCTCGTCCTCGGGCATGGCCAGCAACAGGTGATCCGCCTGAATTGCCAAGCTCTCTGAGGTCAGTACGGCCGAATCGACCTGCCATCGTCGTTGGCGTCGATCCCAGCCGCCGGTAAGTTCCAACTGAAGATTCGGCTCGGCGATGTTCACTTGGGGTGTATTGAGGGAGAACTGGTCCAAGGCAAGCTTGGCATGGCGGATCGTGACTCCATCGACCGAGCCGGTGGCGACCAAGTTCAAGTCGTAGCCGCCGCCGAGTTTGTAATCCTCGATCGCCATGAAGGGCTCGATCCGCTGCAGCCACCGCTGGAATTGTCCGGTCATGTGGATCTGCACAGGCCAGGTCCCGCCGCCGGTCAGGTCGAGCACCGGTTGGGTCAAGCGGGCATCGAGCCGTTCGGTCGGGGTTTGGATCTGCAAATCGGCCTTGTCTAGTTGCGTGTCGAGGCCGAGATCGGTTTGCCCGCCCGCCGAGAGGAAGACCAGCAAATGTTCTTCCGTCCAAGGCGGTTTTTCGGGCAGAGCCAGTTGGAAGTTGCGCAGCTGCAGTTCGGCGTCGGTCTCGAACCGCCCGTCGGCCGCGCGTTTCCAATTCAGGTGGGTCCATCCGTCGCCGGCCATTCTGAGTTGGCCGAAATCGACGAACTGGCCCAGTTGATCGACCAGCCGGTTCAGATCGAAGCTGGCCGAGGCCGCCAGATTGAACGGCGTACCGGTCGCATGGAGTTTCAAGAAGTCCGACTCGCACTTGAAATCCTCGATGATCGGCCCGTCGGGGGATTCGTAGGCCGAAAGGGTCACCAGCACGGGCCGCTGCCAGGTGAGTTGCCGACCTTGATGCTGTGCGGTCACTTGACTCGCTTCCAGATGCCCACGCCAAACCATACCCCGGCTCTCCGGCCGACTCTGGTAGGCCAGACGCACTTGCCCGGAGGTGATTTGGGTCTCGCGTCGGATGTGCAGCGTCTCGGGCAGCATGGCAGCCAGTCGGGCCAAGTCGAGTTGCCCGTCAACCTGCAGCGTTTGGTGCAACATCGAGGGCGATTCGGCTCCGGGACCTCTCTGGCCCAGGTCCACGGTGCCTGTGACGGCGAAGTTCCCCAGGTCACAGGTGACCGATCCCTGCTGGATGTTGAAGCGCTGGCCTTGCCGGGCGATTTGGCCGGTGGCTTCGAGGCGTCTTAGCCGGATCTGGTCGGCGCCCAGTTGGGGCATCGCGAGCGTGAAATCGTCTACGGTCACGCTGGTCTGCACGCTCGTGGTCGGCTGCTTGGGCATGGAGTCCCATTGCACATCCACGGTCGAGGTGAGCCGGCCGGCTACTCGAGTTTCCGGTTGGAATCGGGCCAGGATCGGGCCGAGCAGTTCCAGGGGCACGGCGTCGGCCGTCAGCGCGAGTTTTCCGGCAAGGCCCAACGTTTGGCCGTCGCCCGGCGGTCGCATGTCGAGCTTGGCGGTCAATCGGCCCGGCTGTTGCCGGTCAGCCACCATGGCCGAGAGCTCCAACCGCAGCGATTCCGTCTCGTTGCCCGGCATATGCAAGGAGAGGTTGACTTGTTCGAGGGTCTGCGTCTGGCCGCTGGCTTGATCGGTAATGGTGATCGTACCGTCGACGATCTCCAGTTGCACGTCGATGCGTGGGGAAGGACCGGCGGACGATGGTTCGGCAGACTCGGTTATCAAGTCCTCCAGGTTGCTGCCGTCTTGACGCAGGACGAGGTTGAGCTTGGGCCGCTGAAGCCGAACGGGCCCAGGCTGGGCATAGTCCCAGAGGATGGCCGCTAGCGAGTGCTCACTATCGAATTGCTCAACCTGCAGGATCGATTGGTCCTGGGCGTCGCGCACTTCGATCTGTTGGAGTCGGATCGGGGAGAGCCAACCGAGCGAAGCCTTCCGGACGGTGACCGTGGCATCGAAGTCGTTGGTTGCGGTGGCCAGCAGCCAGCCGAGCAGGGGCGTGTGGGCGACGATCCCAGGGGCCAACCATCCCAGCGCGGCCAGTATCACCAGCAACAGCCACCATCGCCGTCGACGTCGACGCGGTTGAAACGCCTGTGACAGGTCCGGTGCCGGCCGTAGGACGTTTCGCTGTTTCGGTTCGGTAGTTAACGACATGGGACCCGTCTCCGATCGGGACTACTGCGGAACAACCGTTCACGGCCATGGTGATCGAGAGAATTCCGCGTGAAGGGTTGGGGGATTCTAGTCGCAAGCGGCGGATGACACCAGAGCGACTCGCAACAAGCGGCCCGATCTCGGGCCAAGAGCGCGTCGGCGCAGAAGCTCGTTCCCACGCTCTGCGTGGGAACGGGCTGTATGGCCGCTCTGCGGCCTCGCGTCGGCGCAACCCATTGTGCTGAAGTAAGTTTCGCTTCAGCGACGCGGAGCGTCGCGGCATTGCGTTCCCACGCAGAGCGTGGGAACGAGAAACACGGCGCAACGTGTTACCTATTAAGCAGTTACGGCGATTGGGCAGTGCCCTTGCGGGGGCAAGGATAGATCGTCCGCCGAGGGTTTGCTAGGATGATTGGTTTGATCGTACCCCAACGAGGCCTTCACGATGAGCGCGTTTCCCCAGGTTTTTCGAGTCCGACAGAAGTTTGACGCACCGCAAGTCGACGACGTACCCGGCGAGGTTCAGCGGCAATTGGCCGCCCTGAATTTGGGTGAGAAGGTGAGTCCCGGCCAGAGCGTAGCCGTCACGGGTGGCAGCCGTGGGATCAACAACATCCACCTGATCATCCGCGCGATCGTCGAGCATCTCAAGGGCCTGGGGGCCGAGCCGTTCGTCGTGCCGGCCATGGGCAGCCACGGCGGCGGCGTGGCCGAAGGGCAACGCGAGGTGATCGAGTCGTACGGCATTACCGAAGAGTTCATCGGTTGCCCGATCCGAGCCGGCATGGAGACGGTCGTCGTCTGCGAAACCAAGGAAGGGTTTCCCGTCCATTTCGACAAATACGCCTACGAGGCCGATCACGTGGTCGTCTGCAATCGGATCAAGCCGCATACGCTGTTTCTCGGCGATATCGAAAGCGGGCTGATGAAGATGATGTTGATCGGGTTGGGGAAGTGCAACGGAGCGAAGGTCTATCACGCGGCCATTCAGGACCACAGCTTCGGGCAGATTATCCGCAGTGTGGCCAACGAAGTGCTGGCCAAGTGCAGCATCCTGGCGGGCGTGGCCATCGTGGAAAACGCCTACGACGAGACGGGCCGAATCGAGGCCGTCGCGCCCGAGCAGTTCGAGACGCGTGAGATCGAACTCCTGAAGCTGGCCAAACAGTGGTTCCCCCAGTTGCCGTTTCAGCATGTCGACGTGTTGCTGATCGACCGGATGGGCAAAAACATCAGCGGCATCGGGTTCGACACCAACGTGGTGGGGCGAAAGTTCAACGACCATCGGGCCGTCGAGGGCGAGTTCCCCAAGGTCAAGCGGATCGCCGTGCGCCGGTTGACCAAAGAAACGCACGGCAACGCGGCCGGTATCGGGTTGGCCGAGTTCTGCCGCTCGCAACTGCTCAGGGAAACTGATTTCGAGGCGGTCCGGCTAAACGCCCTGATTTCCGGCCATGTCTCGGCGGCCATGATTCCCTTGGACTACGAAACCGATCGCGAGATGCTCGAAAAGGCTCTTAGCACGATCGGCATGACGCAGCCCTCCGACGCGAAGTTTCTCTGGATCGCCGACACGCTCCATCTGGCCGAGGTCGAATGTTCGACCGCCTATCTGGACGAAGTTCAAGGCCGCGACGACCTGGAGATCCTCAGCGAACCACGCGAGTTGCCATTGGGCGCCGACGGGAATTTGCCGGACTGGGAATGAGCCGGCACTGGTGGGCAAGCCACCAGTGGCACCGATATAGGTTATAGTCGGAAGTTGAAGGTGTGGGTGATGAAGCGCCAGATGCGGGTGCCTAGCGGGAGCCATTCGGTGTGGATCTTGGCCCGGCCGCGGAGCCCGATCTTCAAGAGGTTGTCGGGATCATCCAGCGGCGCGCGGGCTTGGAACGAGGCGCTTTGGGGGCGTTCGATGCCGCTTTCCGGATCGCTGATCGTGGCCATATCTCCGCCGGACTTCGTGGAGAGTTTCTTCGGCGCCACGGTCATGGTCGAGGCCGCGATCTCGGTGACGTGGCTGGTGAACGTGTTGTGCGGGAGTTCGTCCAGCTTGATCTCGACCTTGGGTTGTTCCCCGGCCATGAGTATCTTTTCGACGAACGGTTTGTCCGACTGATCGATCACCAAGATAGCTTCCAGTTCGCGTGGATTGCCGATCTGACAGAAGAACGTTCTTTGCTCGAGATGGGCCCCGAGATTCTCGGGGTCCAAGGGCGTGCCGGCCCAGGAAGCCAATCGCTCGTCTTCGGTATCGACGTCCGGGATCAGCGTGGGCGGCAGCACGGTTCCCGCGCGGGGGGCCGTTAGGTTCAGACGCTGCCGGTCTACTTCTTTCTCCTCCAACTCTTCGTTGATGGTGTTCAACGATTCTTCCAGGGCGGGGATTTCCGCGCTCGCCTGGCGGTCGGTGATCCGCAGCCGGCGAAGGCTTTCCAGTCGTACCTCGTATTCGGCCTGTTTGCCCTTGAGCTGTTCGATCTCCAGGTCGATGTCGAGGTTGACCAGCCGGGCCAGCGGCTGGCCTTTGGTGACCTGATCGCCCGGCTCGACGAAGACCTCTTCCAATCGCCCGCCTTCGGGAACGGAGACGTACACGGGCCGGGCGTCGCGGGCCTGAATCTCCAGCAGACACATCACGCTATGCGGCAGGGGGACGAACACCACGCCCAACACGATCGCGATCAGTCCGGTCAACGAGGCATACATTCGCGGTTTTTTCACTTTTTCGATCCTCCCGGGCACGTAGAAAAACTTTCCCACCTTGTACAACGGCATCACGATTAGTCCGTACAGCGACATCATGATGATTCCTTGGCCGATGATTTCCAAATGGTAGGGTTTGAAGACCTGATACAAGAACCACATGATCGAGGCCAAGACAAACCAACGGTACGCGGCCGCCGCCACGCTGTAGAAGACAAAGAAGATCTGGTTTCGTTGGGGTAGGAAGGGATCCTCCGGCGGTTCGATACCCAGGAACCACTGCCCCAGCTTTCGGCTGAGGATGGAGGTGGCCTTCTGCCGCAGGTTGGGGATCTCGGCCACGTCGGCCAGCACGTAGTATCCGTCGTAGCGCAGCAACGGGTTGGCGTTGAACAGGATCGTACTGACCGAGGCCACGAACATGATGTTCAGGCAAAGGTTGTTGAACAACCCCGGTTCGGAAAACCACCAAAGGAAGGTCGCAATCGCGGCAAAGGTAACCTCGATGAAGATGCCGGCCGCTCCGATGGCCGCCCGATGCCACTTGCTGGGCAGCATCCACGAATCGGAGACGTTGCAATACAGGCACGGCGTGAGCACCAGGATCATGATCCCGATTTCGTGGCACTCCCCGCCGAAATGTTTACACGAGAGCCCGTGGCCAAACTCGTGAAACACCTTGATCACGCCCAGCGTGACTGCCAGCCACAAGGCATTGTGGAGGTTGAAGAACTGATAGAACCCCGGCAGTTTTGACTGAAATACGTCGAATTCGACCAGCACCAGCGTCAACGCGCAGAGGCATAATAGGACGTACGAGACACACGCGACGGTCGAGAACAGGAACCGCACTTTGGGGTAGAGCCAATTGAGAAATCGCTCGGGATCGATGCCCTTGAAGCGGATGCACAGGATGTTGGTCGCCGCCCCGAGGATTTCCTTGCGACGACGTTCGTCGCGTCGTTTGCGAAGTTGGTGTCCCTGGCCGCCGACATCGGCGATGATCAGCCCGCTGCGGTGCAACATGCCGAGGAACTGTTGCAGCTCTTCGAGCGTAATCTTTTGCGGCGGGAATTCGGCCTCGAAACGGTCCTTGATCTCGTCCAGGCTGGTCTTCCCGTCGAGCATCTGCAAAATGGCGAACTCTTCCTCTTGGAAGCGGAAGTAGTTCAACCCCACGGGCTCCTTGACCACCCAGTAGGAGCGACCCAGGTATTGCTGTCGCCGCGCAGACAGGTCGGGCCGCTTCCGCAACGGCATGCCGCGGGAAGAACTCGATACCAGACTGTCGGTGAGTGTTATGCCCATGGGGGAAAGGGGTTAGGGATTAGGGGCAAGGGATTAGGGGCTAGGGTCGCCGTGCCGGCGACTGCTAAACGGGTCGTTGAAAAATGGAAAAGGCGTGGACACCCAGCCGCTAATCCCTAATCCCTGACCCCTGGCCCCTATCTTTCTATTTCTTCAACTCGATGGTCATCACGGCGGGCAGGCCGGAGCTTAGCAACCAGTAGCCGTTCTCTTTGCGGTTTTCTACTTCAGCGCGGACCCGTAGGCCACCGCCGGTCTCGACCATAGGGCTGACACTGTCGATCTTTCCGCGGAATTCTTCGACCCGACCGCCGGCCAAGGTGACCTTGACAACCACCGGCTGCCCGTCGACCTGCCAGGGAGCGTACTTGTCGGCCGGGAGGGTGTTATCATATCGAAGTTTGTCCAACCGCACAACGCTGACGATCGGCTCGCCCGGTTCGACCCATTCCCCCTGATACCGATGTTGCTCGACGACGACGCCGATGCCCTCTAGCGGTGATTCTACTTGGCAGCGTTTCACGAGTTTGTTGGCCGAATCGACCTTGGCCTGACTGACCTTCACCCCCAGTTTGGCGATTCTGAAATCCATCTCCGACTTCTTGATCTGCAACTTTGACTCGGTGACCTTTAACTTCAACCGCTCCACGTCGATGTCGGGGACGGTTCCCGGGAGGTCGCGGTTGGCAAGCTGGGCCATGCGGAGTTCGATTCTCGCATAATCGTAGCTGGCCTCGGCATAGTCGATGGCGACCCGATCGGACGCTTCTTCCTGGGCCACGTCGAACTCGGCTAGGGCCGCCGTCAGTTGCAATTGGGCTTGTTCCTCGTCGATCTGGGCCAGTGCCTGACCGGGTTGGATCACGTCGCCTTCTTTGACGTTCACCTTCTCTAAGACACCCTGCTCCTCGGCCGGTACCTGGATCGTCTCGGTCACGGAAACGAAACCGTCGAAAAGTGTAACCGCATTCGTCTCGGCCCATACCGAACCTTCGGCGACGGCCATCAGTAACACAACACTAAGTATCATCGTAGACATGCGCATGGCAGTGGGATTCCCCTAAAAGTCTGAGTTAGAAGTATCTGAACAGGATCCGTGCTTGGACGAAGGCGATCAGGTCGTGGAACCAGACGAATCCGATCGGGCGGCGGCCGCAATAGACGTTCGCATTGACCGTGGTCCCCGGACTCAAGGGCGGCAACTCGTGCTTGTCGACCTCGACCTTCATCAAGACCGTGTTACCCTCCTCGCCGCGGATTTCCGCGCTGAGATCGATTTCGTTCACGGCGCCTTGGAATTCGACGTCCGGATCACTCGCCAAAATGAAGGTCACTTGCAGCCGGCTGTCCAGGCCGTCGTCCAACAGCCCGCGCAACGCCGCACGGAACTCACCCATGGGCACCTTTTCCGGATCGCTGTCGTCGAGTACGTTGCGCAAGTCGGCACGGGCCTTTTCGTAAGCGGCTTCGTTGCCGATCCCGGCAAGCTTCGCCTGCCAGAGCGGGTTGGCGGCCTCTTCCGTGTAGTCCTCCAGGATCTCGGTCAGGGCGGCCTTGAAATCCTCATGCAGTTCCGGGCCGTTGAACTCGCGCAGCTTCGAGCACAACTGTTCGTCGGGCGTCTTGGCCAACTCGGCTTCCAGTTGTTCGTCCGGAACTTCACCGAGTTGGCTACGCAGGGCTTTGCGCAGTTGTTCGCGATACTTGGCATAGAGCTTGTTCTGGGCCTTGTTGATGTACCCCATCCGATCCTCGGGCATGGTCAGTTCCAACTGCCAGGGGCCGGTCAAATCGGCGATCTCCAGCAGCCTCTGACCGGGTTGAACCGGGCGATGGATCAGCAGCTTGTGAGCATCCCAGGTGAGCACTTCGCCGTCGCTTGGGCTGAGGACTTCCAATTTCTCTTTCTTCTTTTCGTACAGCTTGATCTGCGAGTTGAGGCTTTGCAGTTCCTTCCGCAACGCGGCCAACTGGCCCTGGAGTTTCTGCTGCTCGGCGCGCGAAAGGCGGGACGTCAGTTGCTTGCTGATCGAGGAGATTTGCTTCAGCGTCGTATCGCGGCGGCCCCGCACGTCGGTCATGGCCACTTGCAGGTCGATGCTGCTGAGCTTGACCAACAGGTCGCCCTTTTTTACCTGTTTGTCTTCGGGAGTGACGAAGACATCATCCACCACGCCTTCGATGCCGGCGAAAACGTTGTTGCGCAGCACGGGCTCCAGCGTGCCCTTGGAATACAATTCGAAATCGGCCGGCCAGACCGCCAAGGCGATCAGGGCCAAGACGATCACGATCGTGATGCTGATCGTCTTAGGCAAGGTCCTTGCCCGCAGGATCCACTTCGACTTGCCGATCATCCGCCACACGGGCATCAGAAATAGGCTCTGATGCTCCAGCGAATTGGCCAAGGCGGTCGAGCTGTGTCGGCACACCACTTCCACCCGCTGAATCATGCTCTGCGGCACGCGGCTATCCTCGATCTGTTCGACGATCAACGCGCCGACCGGCTCTTGCGGCGCCTCGCGCTTCCTCGGGTCGTCTTCCTCGGGTGGGTCGGGACGCACCAGCGGCAGCACGGCCACGTTCTTCGAGTGCGATTCGTCAATATACTCCTGCACCGCGTCTTCGACCTGTGGGGCCATGTCGCTGGTGTCGCCCGTGTACCAGACCGCCTCGCCGGTGGCCACCACGGCCGTGGACAACTTACCCAGCAGGCGAATCACGTTGGACCGCTTGTCGAACAGGTCCTGTCCGCTGACCGCTTCGATGGTGCACTTGTTCCCGCGCCGAATGGCCACGCTCACGCGGTCGCATTCGATCAGGCGGCGTCCTTCGTTGGCGATCGTATAGGCCGTTTCGCGCGGATCGAGGTGCGTATGGACCAGATGCGTGAAGTCTTCCAACTGGCTCCAGAGGACCTGGCGATCGGAGAAGTGCCGAAGCTGATGGCTCTTCAGAAAGTCGGTGGCCAACTCGCACATTTGCATCAGGAACCGGAGGTAGCCCTTCTGCGTGTTGGGACTGGTCTCGCTGCGCTGGAAGACCTCGACCACGCCGACCACTTCCAGGTCGGTCTTCAACGGTCCGAGCACCAACAGGAAATCGGTCGGGTTGGCCGCGGGATTCTCTTCGTCCTCACCGGTGCCCGAATGAGGTGGCACCAGGATGCCTTCCCCTTCCTGGAAACACTTATACAGCAGCCGCCCGTGCTGAACCTGGCCTTCTTCGTTATCGCGAAGCTTGGTCTCTTGCAGGTTGATTTGGTACTGCAGCGAGAGTCGGCCCTCTTCGTTCTTTGCCCAAACGGCTCCGCCGACCGCCGCCAGCGCCGAAACGACGCGTTGGAGGAACTGGCCGTAAAATTCTTCTGGCGCCACTTCCTCCTTGGACAATTGGGCAATCTCCGCTACCAACGCGCGGATCTGCTGCTTGGTCTGTTCGATCAATTGGGGATCAAGAGATGATTGTTCGCTGCTCATGCGGGAATCGAGGAGATTGAGGGATCGGGGTTATGCGCGCAAAGGGGCGCTACCTCTTGTGTACCTTGTTTCTGCCGTATGCTCAACAGTAGCATAGACTTACGGTGCCTGCAGGGGCCGAAAAGTCTTTGCACCCTGTGCAGACTGTCTAATCGTCTTATTCCGTACGCCGGCTAGGGGGAAACTGTGCAATTGTTCGCGGAATCTTCCCTGACAGACAGCCCCGAACGGGGGGAGGGAAGCGAGCATGATCCCAATAACAGTGTACCAAAAAAGCCCACGGGTTGCAACCCGTGGGCTTGGCGAGAGTTCGAACTTTGCGATTATGCAGCAGCGGGGAAGATAGACGTTCACGCCATCAGGGGCTCGCCGGGCGTTTCATGTGCCCATACCCGCGCCCATTTCCATGACGCTCATGTCCGACGGCTAAACCATTACCGTGATCCTCGTGCCCGTTGTCGCCCGGGCTACGTTCACTGGCCGGGCTGCGTTCACTGGGTAGGCCGGAGAAATCGTCCATCACGGCACTGACGATGGCTTGCTCGACCTGTTCGGATCCTTGCGCCGTCGCAGGTTCGATGCGCACTTCTGCGGTGGGTGAAGCCGTCGGAGGGGCCATTCCGAAAGACCAGACGCGATGATATTGGACGCCTCGGGCAGTCTCGATCTGGTAGCATCCTCCGCGAAGGCCTTCCGTCGAGAACCGGCCGTCTGCGGCGGTCACGGTGCGCGCAACGGCACGCCCTCTGCGGCGAATGACGACGGGTGTGTCTGCCATGGGCGCGCCCCGGCGATCTACCACGCGGCCTCGCAAGAATCCACGCGGTCCCAGTGCCGTGTCCCGAATCTGCACCGCACCGGCCACACAAGGCAAACACATGGCGCCTAACAGCGCAAGTAGCACAGTGGTGGGTTTGCTAAACGGCTTTCGCATTGTTCTTCCTCCTCCGGCTTGACTTGATGCAACCAAAGACGTCTGTACCAAGGGGCAACCGCATCTCGGCTGCGGATCCCTACCATTTCGAGGAGTAACTCCCTCGCAGCCGACAAGAGTACGAATCGGGGGAGTGTCAATCTCTGTCTATCGGTGTTTTCAGCAGAGAAAGTTGACGTTTTCCATCCGGCTTCTACTCGCCCATGCCGTCAATGCTAGCGTCAGATACATAGCCGCGACCGTCTCGAGTCGCTGGTGGTCGGCCTGGGCCAGCTTCCCGAAGATAGACGCCATCCCTGCCGGGTTGTGGACACGTCGGCCAAGGTGTGCGATACTCTGGACCTGGCGCGGCAGGGCCGCAATTAAAGCAGGAGGGGTCAGGGGCTAGGGGTGGGGGGCTAGGGGTTGGGGGCTAGGGATATAGGAATATAGGGATAGATGAACAGGGCTTGGGGGACAGGTTTGCCCTGAAATCCTAATCCCTAGCCCCTGACCTCTTTATCCGCAGAGGTTATGGTCCGTTGGCTAAGATTCTTTGTCAAACGCTTAACGATGTTTGAGGTCAGCAGTACAAATGCAATACGAAGGCGTTGTCATTCGACCTCCCAGCGAGGCCAACAGCTATATCCTGCAGGTCACCTACGGCTGTTCTCACAACCGTTGCACATTCTGCGGCACGTACACGGACAAGCCGTTCCGTGCCCGTCCCCAGGCTGAGGTGCTCGAAGACATCGCGCTGGCCCAGCAGCGGTTTGCCGACACACGACGCGTCTTTCTCGCCGATGGAAACGCCCTAGTGCTGAGCACGCCGCGACTTGTGGGCATCCTCGATGCGCTGGCCTCGGGGTTTCCTCATCTGCGACGGGTGGGGATCTACGCCAATGCTCGCGATCTGCTGGGTAAGAGCGAGGCGGACCTGGCGATGCTTCGTCAGAAAAACCTGGAGATCGTCTACCTGGGCTTGGAGAGCGGAAGTGATGAGGTGCTGCGACGCATCGATAAAGGCGCCACCGCAGCCGAAATGGTCGAGGCCGTGCAGAAGGCACAGCACGCAGGAATTCGGGCCTCGGTCATCGCCTTGTTGGGGCTAGGCGGGGTCGAACTGTCCGCGCAGCATGCAGAAGAGACCGGCCGGATCGTCAGCGCTATGGATCCGCGGTATCTTTCGATGCTGACCCTGATGCTCGTTCCCGGGACCGAGTTATACCGGCAATGGCAGTCGGGCGCCTTTCAATTGATGCAGCCTGACGAGCTGCTCGGCGAGTTGCGTCAGGTCGTAACTCATCTGGACGGCCTCTCGCGTTGCATATTCCGCACGAACCATGCCTCGAACTACCTTCCACTAGCCGGAACGCTCTCGCGGGACAAGGCACGTCTGTTGGCCACACTAGATCAAGCACAGGCGGAGGGTAGATCGGCACTTCGGCCAGAGGCATGGCGGGGGTTGTAGCCCGGCGTGAATGATTCAATCACCCACTGAAGCGGAGGAATAGCGTGAACCACAGAGAAAGGTTGCTTACCGCACTTAAGCATCAAGAGCCGGACCGGATTCCGATCGACCTCGGAGGAACCCCGACGGGAATCGAGGCGGACGCTTACGATAAGCTGAAAACACTGCTCGGGGTCGATGCCGCGACAGAGACTTTCGTGAGGGATCACGTGGAGGTCGAGGAGTCGCTCCTTGAGAGATTCGGAGTCGACACGCGATACATCCGCGTAAAACCACCGACGGGCTTCGAGCTGATCATCGAGGAAGACAACTCTTATGTGGATCTCTGGGGAACCAGATGGCAAAAGCCCCCTTCAAGCCCCTACTGGGACATGGTCGAGTACCCGATCAAAGAGCCGACCATGGCTGCGTTGGACAGCTATCAATGGCCGGATCCTACCGACCCGGGTCGAATCGAGGGTCTTCGAGACAGGGCCAAGGAATTGTACGAGACCACACAGTACGCCCTGGTGGTCGATATGATGGGTTTTGGCGTCTTCGAGCAGGGATGGTCCCTTCGCGGGTTCGAGAACTTCCTCACAGATCTTGCCGGGGACCAGAAGTTTGCCGAGGCTCTGCTGCAGCGGATTGCCGACTATCAGATCGCTCTGTTCAATCATGTCCTGGAGGAGGTTGGGGATTATGTCCAGGTCGTGATGACGTCGGACGATATGGGCACACAGAATGATCTCATGGTCTCGCCCGACACGTATCGCAGGCTGATTAAACCGGCCCAAAGGAGACTCTGGCAATCGATCAAGAGTAAGACCGACGCCTCGCTGTTTCTCCACACCTGTGGGGCAGTCCGCAAAGTCATCCCGGACTTTATCGAAATGGGGATCGACATCCTCAACCCGGTTCAGGTGGCGGCAAAAGGGATGGACACCGCAGAATTGAAGTCCGAGTTCGGCAAAGACTTGTGTTTCTGGGGTGGCGGTTGCGATACCCAAACGGTCCTCACCTTCGGTACCCCGGACGATGTTGAAAAAGAGGTCAAGAGGCGGATCGCGGAACTGGCCCCCGGCGGAGGTTTTGTCTTCACCGCGGTCCACAACATCCAGCCGCAGGTCCCCGCAGAGAACATCGTGAGGATGTTCGAGACGGTCCTGCAGTGCGGTGTTTACCCGATATGAGATGTAAGGGAATTACTTCCGGAATCCGTTTAGCCGCCGCCGGTACGGCGGTGAGATTGGAGGTTTGGCCCTCACCGCCGTACCGGCGGCGGCTAAACGACTGGACTTTGAGACGACATCTCTTGATTCTTGTGCTGATTGCCGTCAGCAACACGACATTCGCGGGCAGACAAGGTGCGGTCGACACCGGCGCGAGCCCTCATGTTCGGCTGCGCAGCCTCCCGATGCAGGATGTCCGTTGAACCTAAAAGCCTTGCGGGACAAGCCACCCATGGCACCCCATGACCTTACTCGGGTTGCCCTTTCGGCTCGAACGGCACGCGCTTGGCATGGCCCCAGAGGTCTTCCAGTGCGTAGTAGCTGCGTGTCTCGGGCTCGAACAGGTGGATGACCACGTCGCCGTAGTCCAGTAGAATCCAGCGGCTTTCGCCGTATCCTTCGATGCCTTGCCGCCGGTCGCCCAAGTCGTCTTCCAGGGCGTGGTCGATCTCTTCGCTCATCGCGTGCAACTGCCGCCGGCTGGTGCCGCTGGCCAGGACGAAGTAATCGAAGATGGGCGTCAACTCGCGCATGTCGAGGATCACGATATCCCGCCCACGGTTCTCCTCGGCCGTCCGGGCCGCCACCATGGCACGCTCCAAGGCGCCGCCGACTTGCCCGACGGCAGTGGCTTCTGGGCCGGCCGTACTCTTTTCCACACTTTTCCTCACTTAGGGTCTGGATTGGAAACAACAACAATTCATTGTACACGCCACCAAGCAGTCATGCGAGGGGGCAGCGGCCGACTTGGCAAAGCTGCTGCGGCGAGGCGAATCGACCGACGGCATCACCGTACCCCCCAGAAAACGGAGACACGACCATAGGTGATTGGGTTCAGGGCTATCGCGCGGGACGCCAACGATACCGCGATGCAAAGCCGCAAGCGGCTTAGCCGCCTTCGGCCACGTCGGACTCGGGGGCTTTGCCTTCTGGCTTGTCGGGACGCTTGGCGACTTCGCCCGTGCCGGGGACGATCATGGGGCTGGCGGAATTGGCCTCGACGATCTGCTTCAGCTTCTCCGTGTCGATCGTCTCCTTCTCGATCAACTCTTCGGCCAAGGCGATCAGGGCCGGGCGGCGGGTATCGAGGATCTCATGCACTTTCTCCTGCGATCGGTCGATGATGTGCTTGATCTCCTCGTCGATCTCTCGGGCCGTCTCTTCGCTGTGCGACCGTTCCCGCGGCATTTCGCTCTGAATGCCCAGAAAGATACTGCGTCCGCTCTCGCGATAGTTGACGCGACCCAGCCGGCTCATGCCGTAGTCCATGACCATGCTGCGGGCGATCTCGGTGGCCCGTTCCAGATCGTTCTGCGCGCCGGTCGACACGTCGTCGAAGATCATCTCCTCGGCCGAAATGCCGGCCAACAGTACCTGAATGCGACTCTCCAACTCGGCTTGCGTCAGCAGATAGCGGTCGCCCTCGGGCCGTTGCATGGTATAGCCCAAGGCGGCCAGACCCCGCGGTATAATCGACACTTTGTGGACCGGGTCGGTGTTGGGTAAACTGTAAGCGACCAGCGCATGGGCACTCTCGTGGTAGGCGACGCGTTGCTTCTCGTCCTCGTGGATAATCCGCTGCCGCTTCTCCAACCCGGTGGTGACGCGCTCGACGCCTTCGGTGAATTCCAACTTTGTGACGGCCTTCTTCCCGGCACGGGCGGCCAATAGGGCGGCCTCGTTAACCAGATTGGCCAGGTCCGCGCCCACGAAACCCGAGGTAATCCCGGCGATCTCTTTCAAGTTGACTGACTCGTCGAGCTTGACGTCTTGGATATGGACCTTGAGGATTTCCTCGCGGCCGCGTATGTCGGGCCGATCGACCAGCACGTGCCGATCGAACCGCCCGGGTCGCAACAGGGCCGGATCGAGCGTTTCGGGCCGGTTGGAGGCGGCCAGGACGATCACGCCGCTGTTCGAGCCGAACCCGTCCATCTCGACCAGCAGGGCGTTGAGCGTCTGTTCCCGTTCGTCGTGCCCGCCGACGAT
>SDBV01001727.1_pt1 | contig 32709 bp, 26 predicted proteins | sample 2277081 | NCBI WGS metagenome assembly SDBV01 (sample SAMN10402039, study PRJNA504765) | marine sediment metagenome | isolation source: marine sediment core GS10_PC15, 223 cmbsf | place: Arctic Ocean: Southern Knipovich Ridge | collected 2010 | reverse complement strand
ATATGCAGTCTGGTGTCTGATCTTTGTGGTTTCCGGTCTGGTGTCTGTTTCCTATGCTCAGGATTACCGTCTTGGTCCTGATGACGTCATCAAAATCACTGTTTACAGAGAAGCAGAGCTGGATAGAGAAGCAAGGATTTCCGCTGATGGGTACATTTCCTTTCCGCTCTTGGGTAAAGTTAAAGCCGAAGGCCTTACTGTTTCTGAGTTAGAAAAAAATTTAATAGAGAGATTAAAGAGATATATTAGAAAACCCCAGGTAATGGTTTTTATAAAAGAATACAGCACTATCACTGTAACGGGCCAGGTAGTAAAGCCCGATTCTTATTCTTTAAAGGGAGAACTTACTGTTATCGAGGCAATAGGTCTTGCAGGAGGCTTTACCGAGTTTGCTTCCCGGAATAACGTAAAAATTATGCGTATAGAAAACGGAGAAAAGAAAACCATTAAGGTAAGGGTGGCAGATATAAGCAAGACTGGCGACAAAACAAAGGATGTGCCTCTTAAACGCGGCGACATTGTTTTTGTGCCGGAAGAATACAGCACTATCACTGTAACGGGTGAGGTAGTAAAGCCCGATTCTTATTCTCTAAGGGGAGAACTTACTGTTATCGAGGCAATAGGTCTTGCAGGAGGCTTTACCAAGTTTGCTTCCCGGAATAACGTAAAAATTATGCGTATAGAAAACGGAGAAAAGAAAACCATTAAGGTAAGGGTGGCAGATATAAGCAAGACTGGCGACAAAACAAAGGATGTGTCTCTTAAACGCGGCGACATTGTTTTTGTGCCGGAATCTTTATTTTGAACATGGATAAACCCCGTTAGATGTTTACTATCTAACGGGATGAACACAGATAAAAAAACACAACTGCGATTATCTGCGTAATAATAAGGAGGAAATAAAAATCATGCAAATTGAGCCGCACCTTCAGGATTATGTGAAGGTAATCATGCGTCGGCGGTGGATTATACTTACCTTTTTTACCATATTTGTTGTGGCTGCACTTATAGTGTCTCTTAAGCAAATACCGATTTATAAGTCAACTACTACTATCTTGATAGAGCCCAGAAGTCCTAAGGTCATATCAGTTAAAGAAGTTACATCCATGGGGGCAAGAGATCGTGGTGGTGGACGTTCTGGATATCAAGGTTATTATGATACACAGTATAAACTGATTAAAAGCAAACTGATATTGAAAAAGGCAGTTGCTTCCCTTGGTTTGGAATACAGTAATAGGCCCCGTAAAAAAGGAAACTCTTTACTGATTAAAGGCAAAATGTTCCTGAAAAAGGTAGTTGCTTCCATTGGTTTGGAATACGGTAATAAAACTAATAAAGACCTTGATAATAATGATAAAAAACGTAATCTGGTAAGGAAACTTTTTAGTGCCGTAAAGGTAAACCCTGTAGATAAAAGTCAATTAGTTAAGATAAGCGCTGAAGACCCTGATCCTGAGATGGCGGCAAAAATAGCTAATTCAGTTGCTGATGCATATATCAGGCAGAATATTGAAAGAAACATCAATACAGCCAGTAATGCTGCGGATTGGCTTTCAACCAAGATAGGGGAACAAAGGCAAAAACTAAAAGATGCCGAATTAGCATTGGCAAAATACAGGCAGGAACACAAAATTAATATCCTTCCCGGGACACAGGGAGGACAAAGCGCCAATGAAAATGTGAGAGCTGCGTATGCCAAATTGCAGGCTTTACTTGCAAATCAATCCCAGCGCTATACCAACGAACACCCTAAGATAATTGAACTCAAAGCCCAGATAAATTCTTTAAGGAACAAAATCAGCGGTTTGGAAGACATTGACAAAAGTAATATAACAATCGAATACAAGGTTCTTGAAAGAGATGTTCAGACTAACAAACATATGTATAATATTCTCGTGTCGCGTTTAAAAGAAATTGATTTATCAAGTTCTTTGAATGTCAACAACATCAGCATCATAGACAGGGCCGAGGTGACAAAAAGGCCCATAAAACCAAACTTGCCGAAAAATATGAGTGTAGCGGTTATAATGGGTCTTTTTATGGGTACTGGACTGGGATTTTTTGTTGATTATTTGGACAGAACCATAAAATCACCGCAGGATATAAAAAATATTCTTGAATCCCGTTTTTTGGGAAGCATACCTGAAATAAAAGAAAATAATGACATAAAAAAAGATAAAATAGTCAGTCTTGACACAAAATCCCCTATATCCGAAGCATATAGGGACATCCGCACAGAAATCCTCTATTTAATGACAAACGAAACAAAAGACAATGCCTCAGCAGCATTACTGATAACCAGCGCTGAGCCTAAGGCAGGCAAGACAATGACAACCACAAACTTAGGTATAGCTCTTTCCCAAAAAGGAATCAGGGTTTTAGTGGTAGACACTGATTTACGAAAACCTCAAATCCATAAAATATTTGGCTTAGATATGAAATCAGGTTTAAGCGAGTATTTATTGAGAGATATAGCTTTAGACTCAATTATTAAAGATACAGATATTGAAAATTTGAAGATTGTAACATCAGGCAAAATTCCTGCAAATCCTGCTGAAATCCTAAGTTCTGCAAAAATGAAACAGTTTATTGGAGATGCAAAACAAAAATTTGATTTTCTACTTTTCGATTCCCCCCCCGTTACCAGCGTAACTGATGCTGTCATATTAGCAGATATGGTTGATGCGTTAATTCAGGTTGTTCGAAGCGCCAAGGCTAATATACCGGTTACGTTAAGGGCAAAAGAGAAGCTGTCAAACACAGGGGCAAAGGTTTTAGGAGTTATCCTTAATGACTTAAAAACCTATTATGATGATTATTCTTACCAAAGGTATTACCGGTACGATGTAGAAGAAACTCAAACAAACAGAGTAAAATAGATTAAAGTCATTAGTCAAAGATATTAAATAAAAAGGGCGAAAATACGGAGGACAAGATATTTTCATTATGCAGGGCTGCTAAATGCAATCATGAGAAGACAAAAAAATGCGCAATTTCACATACAACATACAACCTTCGATAAGCAGGCGACGATATATGACAGATTAATTGAATTCTGCATTATCTCTCTAATCATCTTTACTCCCCTCACTTATGGCGCGGTTTTACCGGGGTCTTTTGCTGCCTTTGAAGTTATTTCCGCCTTGATGCTTCTCTTCTGGATTTTCAAGATGCTTTCAAATGATAAATTTGAATTTACCCGTAATCCATTAACACCATTTATTTTTCTTTTTATCTTTTATATTGCTTTACAGTTTTTTTTGTCATTCGTCACTCTTTCAGGGTCTGATGTCTGGAGTCCGGGGTCTGTCTACCCCTGGGCTACCAAAACAGAACTTCTCAAGCTTGTTGCCTATGCCATAATTTTCCTTGTTACTCTTAATACAATTAAAACCAGACAGCAAATTAACCGGATGTTATCAATAATCATAGCTGTCGGGTTTCTGATGGGTATATTTTTCATAATACGCTACCTCGGGGTAGAAGCGCCGCAGGGTTTTATAAACCGTAATCACTACTCAGCCTACCTGGGAATGATTATCCCTCTTGCCTTTGGATTTCTATTTGTCACTTCAATAGCCGCTGACCGTTACACGCAAACTGCCAAGAGAGTCCTGTTATTTTTTTGCATCATTGTTATGAGCTGTGCTTTATTTTTTACCATGTCACGGGGCGGTATGTTCAGCTTTATTTTAGCCCTTTTATTTATGGCCGGCCTGACTATAACAAAAAAACCTGTCAGGGGAAAGGCATGGATACTGTCAGTAGTTGTAATATTTATAATATCAACTATTGCCTGGCTTGGGTCAGCGCCTGTAGTAGAAAGAATTTTGAGTATAAAGACTGAAATAGCATCACAATATATCGGCGGCAGACTGCCCATCTGGCAGGGTACAGCAGATATAATAAAAGATTATCCCTTATTCGGCACGGGATTCGGTACGTTTAATTACATCTTTCCAAAATATGAGCCGGAAATAATAAGACGTCATTTTTCCTATGCTCACAGCGATTTTCTGGAACTCCTCTCTGATACAGGCATTATTGGTCTCTCCATATTTATGGCCTTTGGTCTTGTGTCTGTAGTCTGGTTATTCCGTCGTTTTCACAAACGCTATGACCCATATGTAACAGGTATCTCCATAGGTATTCTTGGCTCACTGGCAAGCATTTTTGTTCATTCCTTCACTGATTTCAGTCTCCAAATCCCTGCAAACGCCATTTTATTTGTTATTATTCTGGCATTGCTAATTTCAATCCTTTATTTAGACAACGAACATAATACCTTAAACTGCAGAACATTAAACCTCCACGGGGTTGCAAAAATTGTTCTTTATCCTGTTTCTGTGTTATTGGTAAGCATATTTATTTTTATTTCTGTTCGCCCTGCCATTGCGGATTATTATTTTCAAAAGTCCTATCTATTGCAAAACTCAAACAGCAAACTGCAAATCGATTTACTCAAAAAAGCAATTCAACTTGATCCTATAGACGCCGCATACCATTACCAACTTGGTAAACTTTACTCTAAAGATTTTACGAAATACGATATGACTAAAGGGAATCCTGAGCGGAGTCGAAGGATACAACAAATGATTGACAAGCACAAAAAAGCAATTGAACTCAATCCTACAAACAGCAAATATCATCAAAGTCTCGCCTGGACTTATGGGCAGTTATCTGATATTTGCCGACTGTCGACTGTCGACTGTCGCCTGTCGCCTGAGGACTACAGGCAGAGCGCTGTTCGAGAATTCGAAACAGCGATTGCCTGGGAACCGAACAACCCATATAGACACAGAGCATACGCAATCTGGCTATTTAAACATCCTGTAAAAGAAAACATTAAAAAAGGAGTTATTAAATATAGAAAGGCAATTGCTTTAGAGCCTAAATTAGCAGAGGAGGCATTTAACAGTTATTATAAGCTAACCCGAAATTATGATTTACTGACAGACATAATACCGGATACCATTGAAGCACATTTTTCCCTTTTGCGATTTTATAAAAAGAAAGGATTGCAGGAAAAGAGTTTGGGAGAAGAGAGAGCACTTCTTGCTAAATTAGCGAAACAACCCGAAGACCGCACGTTTAAACATTATTCGGAAATTTATGTAACGCGGGGAGAAATTTATGCAGATTTAGGCAGGTACGGACATGCATTATCAGAATACAAAAGGGCTTTAAAAATAAATCCTAAAGATGCGTGGACTTATTTTAAGATAGGCACAACCTATTTAAAAAAGAATCAAATTCAGAATGCTGTTGAATCATTTAAAACTGCCATAGGCATAGTCCCGGATCACGGATGGTCATACTATCAACTGGCTAAAATTTATGAATCTCAAGGGGAAAAAATGAAAGCTAAGCAGATGTTGGAAACAATCCTAAAATTGAAAAATTCAGACCCGGCTGCAGAAAGAATTGCCCGGAGAGAATTAAAAAAATATAAAAAAACATATGATAATTGATACCAACACCTTCAAAACAGCAAAAAATTCAGAAATTGATTATGGATTCCCCCTTTAAACGTATTGCTATCGTAACTGGCGGGCTAAAACGTGCAGGCGCCGAGAAAGTCGCTTGTGACCTCGCGCAAGGCATGAAGATTCGAGGGTTTGATGTCAGCGTTTTTTCTATACGAGGCGGGGACTTTGAGAAAGAGCTCCAAAATGCGGGTATAGATATACAAGTATTTATCAAAAAAAAAGGAAACATTCTTCTGCGCAAACTTCAATCGCTAATAGCAGTTTTTAAAATGGCTCATTTACTCAAAGAAAAAAAAGTCCAGGTTATTAATATTCATGGTTTAGGTGCAGAGAGGATCTCACTTCTGGCAGCTCGTCTTGCTGGAACTCCGGTAAGGACTTTCGTATTCCATAGCAATTATCCGGTTTTAAATCTGGCAAGCAGAAATGAAAAGTTGCGTAAAAGGTTGATTAAAGACCTCGCCCGTGCAAGTCACTGCATTGCCATTTCAAGTACAGTTAAGAATTTGTTGCTAAATAGCGGAATAGTTAAAAATGAAGATATCTCGGTAATAACAAATGGTATAGATATAAAAAAGGCTGCAGCAATCCTTCCCAGACACGAAGTAAGAAATCAATTAGGATTTAACTCAGGCGAAATTATACTGATCCAGGTAGGAAGATTTCAACATCCTAAGAATCAGGACATTACCGTAAAGGCAATTCCTGAACTGATTAAGAAATTTGCTAATCTACATATAATTTTCGTAGGTGACGGCCCGATGTTAGATGAAGTAAAAAAATTAAGCATTGAAATAGGTGTTCACAATCATACGCATTTTTTGGGCACTAGATCTGACGTGAACGACTTGCTCGGGGCCTCTGACCTTTTTATTCTTCCATCGAGTTGGGAGGGGGTTCCAATCAGCCTTTTAGAGGCTTTTGCAAATTCCCTTCCAGCCATAGTGTCAAATGTACCTGGTATCAAAGATACGGTAGCTCTTGATCCCGCATGTGCAAAGCTGGTTGAGCCTCGAGATGAAAACAGCCTGGCCTCAGCTGTTTTGGAGGCGATTAGAGATCCAGACTGGCTTGCTAAATCAAAGACAGCAGCATTAAATCTTGTCAAATCCAGTTTTGATTTAAACAGGATGACAGGAGAATATATATCGCTCCATGAGAAACTTAGTTCAGATACAAAATAAAACATAATTTTCCCCTTTATGAAAACATACTCATTAAAAACACAAGCTGCCTATTTACTCCTTGGTAGAATCCTTGCCTTTCTTATTGTAAGCGCATCGCCAATTATACTGGTCAGGATAATGAGTACAGATCAATATGGCACTTACCAGCAAGTGCTCCTCATCTCGGTTATTGTGCTGATTTTAATACGCCTTCGGATTCCGCAGAGTCTTTATTATTTCTTTCCGAGAACAATTGGAAACCACGATAAAATACTCTCTCAATCAATTTTTATTCTCACTTTGACTAGTCTTGCCGGTGTCGCTCTATTCTGGATACTGGGGCGATTCTTTCATCTTCTTCCAAGCGGAATTGCGGCAGAATATGTCACACCTGTTGCTGCATATATTTTTATTGAAAGTATTGCATATATACTCGATCATATATTCATTCTGGAGAAGAAACCAAAACAAGTGCTTGTTTTAAGCGGTATTAATGGAATTTTACGAATCTCTCTTGTAGTAGGCGCCTTTCTCATTTTTAAAAGTGTGATAGGAATTGTTTATGCTCTAATTCTTTTCAGTACCGTAAGGTTAGTCGTCCTCATTGGATATTTAATAAAAAAATATGATATAAAGTTTAGAATATTTGATAGGAAATTACTAAGTGATCAGATGAGATATATAGCGCCACTTGCGGTAAGTACTTTAATCGGAACTGTAGGCAGTTACATGGACAAGGGAGTGATAAGTGCCCTGATGCCAGCCAGGGACTTTGCAATTTACTCAATAGGTGGCATAGGAATAATGAATGCAGTCTCGTTTCTTTACACCTCAATTGGGGATGTTTGTCTGCAGCGATTTGGAGAGCTCAAAATTAAAAACAACTTGGAAGGAATAAGAAATTTATGGCACAAAATGGTTATTGTAAACGCAACAATCACTATTCCCGTCTTATTTTTTTGTTTTTTTTCTGCAAATCAAATTATAACAGTTCTCTTTACCGAGAAATACATCTTAAGTGTAAATATCTGGCGGATAAATCTATTAATTCTGTTAATTCAGATGCTTGGATATGGGTATATTCCAAGAGCCACCGGAAAAACCAGGGCTATTCTAACTGGAAATATTGTAAGATTTGTTGTTGTTGTCCCCCTTTCTTTTTTGTTAATAACAAAAATAGGTCTTTTGGGTGGAGCAATTAGTTTTGTAATCGGCTACTGGTTAAATGCAATTATTCAGCTATATTCCGGAAAAAATATATTGAAAGTAAAAATCAATAACTTTCTCCCCTGGAACAAATTATTAACTATATTAATAATTAGCATATTCCCCGCTTTATTGCTGCCATACATAGCAAAACTTGAGATGTCAAACATCAACACCTTGCTGATGGGAGCCGGCATCTATTTCCCAATAATAACAATTGCGCTCAAATTTACAGGATTTATTAATATTAACGAAATCAAAACAATTTTAACAAAGAACTAATTTCTAATTATTTTTATCAAAGTTTAAAGTATTAATATATAATAAAATGTCTTTGCATTTTTATCATGAAATTTAATGACCGGCCAAACAGAAATAATTAATATTGCAGAATTGAGAAAAAAATCTTTAACAATGTTAAAAGATGTTAAAGAAGCGCTTGACAGCGAAGGAGTAAATTATTGGCTTGATTTTGGGACCCTTCTCGGAGCAGTTCGTAACGGAAGAGCAATTCCATGGGATGGAGACTTTGATTTAAGTACTCTGGAACATGATATCATTGAAAAAACCGGGTTGTGGGATAAACTTAAGCAAAAAGGGTATAACATTCAAATCGCATACAGCAACATTACAATAACAAAGAAGGATTGGGAAACAGGATGGTATAAAACTGACCTCCACAGATACAGATTAAATAATGACGGTTATGCTGAATATCTTTACGGGTATAGGCATATATCAAAAACCGCCAGATACATAAAGCGTTTTTTCGATGCCGTTTCCATCAGTATATCCCCGCATTACACCGGTTTTAAAAACTATTTCACTCCTTTTGATTCTATCTGTCACTTGATGCTTTCAGCAGGCAATATACCCAATGAAGAAATTGAGACGATTGGCGATATTCGTTATTTTCATGGTTCTTTAAACAGTTCACAACATTTCTCGTTAGAACACGAAAAATTTTCATTATCTCAAAATCCACTTAAACAAGAAAGCCAATTTTTTCTAATAATTTCGAAAATATTCTCTTTATCTCCGGATGGTATTTCCAAAACATGCCTGAATTTATGCAAAGCCATCCTGCAGAAATTTAAAAGAGAGCCTTTAGTGCACGTCAGATTTTCACATGTTTTTTTTAAAAATCTTTCATCAGTTAGTTTTCACGGGATGATTTTCAAAACACCTGACCCAGTTGAGGATTATCTTGAATTAATCTATGGAAAAAATTGGAAAACACCGAGGGTGAAATGGAAACTATCAACTGACTCTACCCTCAATAAATCAAGATAAAAAATATAAAATTAATCTAAAGAAAGGAACTTATTTTAAAAATGAAAATAGTTGTTTTAGCTGCAGGGAAAGGAACAAGGTTATATCCGCTTACAAAAAACAAACCTCAAATGCTGATTGAAATTCATGATGGAGTCACGTTGATAGAGAAACAGATTGAATTATTCGCAAAATCAGATATTATCAGCGAAGTTGTTTATGTTGTCGGTTACATGGCAGAGCAGATCGAAGAAAGTATTCCAAAGCTTTCAAAGAAATTCAAAATTTCGATTAAAACTGTTTATAACCCCTTTTATAATATTTCTAATAATCTGGCATCACTCTGGTTAGCCAGGAATGAGTTAGAAAATGAAGTCATGATTACAAACGGTGATAACCTTTTCCTGCCTCAGGTATTTAAAAATATCAAAAAAATAAATGAAAAGGGGATATTTCTGACTATATCTTTCAAGGATAAATACGGCGAGGATGACATGAAAGTAACCCTGACTTCTGATGGACACATACAGGCTGTAGGGAAAGAGATAGAACCTCAATATATACATGCCCAATCAGTAGGGCTTACGAGATTAAATGGCGCGAGAGCAGTAGAAGATTTTAAAAAAAGTCTTGCACAGCTTGTACGAGATGAAAAAAACTTAAACCGTTTTTGGCTTGAGACGTTCAATCACCTGAATAAAAGAAATATACACATTTATACGTTTGAGATTGATGGTTCTACTGAATGGCAGGAAATCGATTTTCATCTAGACATAAATCTAGCAAAAAAAATGATAATATCAAGCAAGAAACTCTTTGAAAAAAACAACAAATAATCTCATGCGAGACGATGATATTAAATGGGACATAATTACTAATCTTAAAAATGTTAATAAAGAAATAGCAGATTTTTTATCAAAATCCCCGCACGGGTCACTTTTCCAATCCCCACAATGGACAGGACAGACTGACAAAGCAGGAAAAAGCTTTATTGTCTGTGCCTTTAAGGACAACAGAAAACCCATTTTTGGCGCATTAATTCTCAAAAGTTTGATTCCCGGAACAAGGTACTTTGTCGGCACAATCAGAAGAGGTCCTGTTTTTAAGAAAATTGACACTGCACTCTCCCTCTGGAGTAGCTTTGAGAAACAGGTGCTTGATAAAGGTGTAATAAGTCTTATTGTAAATCCATATTGGGAATATTATGAAAGCATGGCTCTTAAAGAATATTTGGCCATAAACGGATATAAACTCTCACACGAACTTTCCGGGCACTCAGAGACACTTGTAATCGACCTCTCGAAATCAGAAGAAGATATATTCAAGAACTCTGTTGATTCAAAGACACGGAACATGATACGTAAGGGACTACGAATGAATATTAAGTCACGCCCTGCAGAATCCCTGGATGAAATAAAGCAATTCCGGGATTTACATCAAAAAATGGCTCAGATTAAAAATATAAAGGGGCCTTCATTAGAAGAGTTTAAAAATATTTTTACGTTTACTCAGGAAAATCCCGGAGAAGGCGTTTGCATATTATCGTGGCTTGACCATAACATGGTAGGTGGATGCATCATTTTGCGACATGGTTGCAGGATGGTGTATAGCTGGGGTGCCTCGACTGATAAGCGCTTAAAGGGCGTTCCAAAAACTGAAAATGCCTTATGGGAATCAATTCTATGGGCAAAAAAAACAGGAGCCGCTTTATTTGATCTTGGCGGGGTAAAGCCCGGAGCAGAAAAAAAAAGCGATTTTGCTCTAATAAACAGCTTTAAAATGGGGTTTTCAAGGGACAGAATAAAATTGTTTCCAACTTTGCAAAAAGATTTTAAACCTTTCCTCTGTAAGAGCCATAAACTCTTAAAAATAGCTGCCAAAATAATAAGGCCCTAATTTGATTTTGGATAAAAAAATACTGGACATCCTGACCTGTACGTGCGGCCATAATTATCAAATTGCCATACATGCCGAGGCAGCTTCTTTTCTATGCCAAAGTTGTATGAAAAAAATCCCAATAAAGGACAACATCATTATGTTTCCTGTCGATTCAGACCCTCAAGAAGAAGAAATTGAATTAAGGGACGTACAGGCAAAAAGTTGGTATGAGAAACTAACAGACCAAAATCAACAATATAAAAAAAATAAAGAATATTCTTTGGAAATATCCAAAGTGATAAGCTTTTTAAACCTTAAAAAGTCAGATACAGTCCTTGATATAGGCTGTGGGGCAGGAAAGATTACAAGAGAAATCTATAAAAAGTCAGCTTTTTTAGTTGCTTCCGACTTTTCTGTTGAGTGCCTTCGCGTGCTTAAAGAGATAACCGGGATGTCTGAGCAGATAGTGCTGATCAGAGGTAATGCTAAAGATATAAAATTTAAAGAAAACAGTTTTGATAAGGTCATCTGCACTCAAGTTATTCAACATATAAAAGATAAGAAGGCACTTGATAATATTCTCGGAAATATATCAGCTGCAATGAAAAATGGCGGAACAGGTATTTTTACTGTCTATAATTATAATTACAGCAAAAAAAAACAAAAACTTGAAAGAGATGGTTATTTTACAAGCAGTGCTTCTAAGGGTCGGATATTCAGGCATTTTTATGATAAAAGAGAATTATCAAACCTCCTTGGAAAATATTTTATAGTTGAGAGGATTATTGGGATTGATAACCGTCTGCCTTTCAACCTTACAGGACGTCTTGGAAAATTGGGGATTAGCATGGATAATCTGATTTCAGCTACACCAGCGAGTCTTTTATTCGGACATTTCCTCTTTGCAGTGGTGAGAAAATAAAATGACCGCGAGTGTCTTTTTTACTGTTACAGTCGATACTGAAGCTGATAACGCATGGGAAATACCGGAAAGATTAGAGTTAAAAAATATTGCGGAAATACCTAAATTCCAGGATTTATCTGAAAAATACTCTGTTATTCCAACTTATCTCGTCTCTTATGAATGTGCATCGCGTGATGAGGCTATAACTGTTTTAAAGCCGATATCCGATTCCGGAAGATGCGAGATAGGTCATCACCTGCACGTATGGTCAACACCTCCATTTCAGGAAGAGGGTTTCCCGCGTATTGACACAGCATGGCTTCATGCTTACCAGTCGGAATTGCCAGATAGCCTTTTCAGGGAAAAAGCACATAATCTCTGCGAGGCAATCGAAAAAGTGTATGGAAAGCGTCCAAAATCTCACAGGGCCGGGAGGTGGGGCATTGACGAAAGAACTATTAATTGGTTAATAGAAAACGATTTTTGGGTGGATACCTCAGTCGTTCCACTTGCTGATTACTCAAAAAACAGGGGAAAAAAGAATGGGGGCCCGTGTTTTTATTCATCTCCTGTTAGGCCGTTTTTTTGTTACGGAAATATAAAAAATAATGATAAGAACCCTATAATGGAAATACCTGTTACTGTTGATACCCCTGAAAATTTATTAAAGTTTTTCGTTTATTGGATGCGCTATGGATTTACAGCTAAAAGATTTTCAGAACGATTATTGAGACGTTTAGGCGGTGGGCGGCAATTCAGACCCAATCCAGCCTATCCAGACGGTGTGCTTTCTAATATTGCCGAAAAGGCTATCAGGATAAAATTACCTGTTCTGAATTTTATGCTGCATTCTTCCGATCTGGCTTTGGCCTGCAGTCCTTATTCAGGAACAGACGATAAACTAAAGAGAGTATGGAAAAATCTGGAAGACATCTTTAAACTCATAAAAACTCTTGGAGTAAAGCCATTAACTCTGTCAGAAACAGCCCATGCCCTGTCAAAGGGGGTTTGGATACAAAAATATTAGGCATGAAAATTGCGATAATATCTCCTTTAATATTTGGTTTTACACAATCTGCTGAGACCTATTCGAGCCAGCAATTAAATCTGTCAGAGCAATGGGTTAATCAGGGACATCGAGTTGATATTCTGACCTCTCAGATTGGCGGCGTAATACAAAAAACAGGAATTAACAAAAAAATAAATATATATTATTATCCTGCAATAACGATTGGGGGAAAATACGGGCTTCCAATAATGTTCGGTGGCTTCAGACAGATACGAAAAGGTAATTATGATATTGTCTTATCCAGTGAGCACTACCAGATAACTACACTGCTTGCATGCCTTGCCTCTAAGCGTGTTATAATTTATCAGGGGCAAAATACAAAAGGTGCTACAACAAAAAGCCGCCTGATGCTGAATATACTTGATAATACAATTGTGCGTTTTTCCCGCTCGCGGTACCTGTATGTAATAGCTAAGACAAAACAGGCCGCTGAATTTGTGCGTCTCAGGGGATTCAATAACGTAAAAACAATACCATGTGGTTTTAATGAAAAAAGATTTAGAACACCAAACAGGGAGGAAAGAGAATTAGCCCGTCAAAAATTCTCAATTGTTGATAATGGTTTTGTTTTTGTTTATGCGGGGAATCTTCTTCCAAGAAGAAACGTATCTCTTGCAATACGTGCTTTCAAGGAAAATAAAGCGCTCAGTAATAGAAAATCATATTTCATTATTGCAGGCGATGGAGAAGAAAGGAGTAAGCTTGAGAAACTGACATCAGAACTGGGTATAACCGACACAGTTATATTTACAGGTATCCTGCCATGGTGGGAATTACGCGAAGTATTCTGGGCAGGTAACGTATTTGTTTTTCTTCCTTTTTATGAAATTTTCGGGATGGCTCTTTTGGAAGCAATGGCCTGCGGCCTTGTGCCGGTAACTACAAATATACCAATGGCGCAGGACTTAATTAATGATGGGCATAACGGAATAAAAGTTTCTCACAGCGATATAGAACAATTAACGGCTGCTTTCAACTGTCTGCAAAATAATGAAAAAGAGTTCAATAGAATTAGGTTGAAAACCTTAAATACCACAAAGAACCTGAGTTGGTCAAAGACAGCAGAAGAATTTATCTCTGTTTTTAAAAAATGTATAAATATGAGTTTATAGTATTAAAGGAACCGTTTTTTACTCGAATTGATTTTTTTAAACTTGTCTTGCTTCTATTAATTACAGTGTATCCGGGGTTAAATATTTAAATGTCTACATTAGGAATTGTTTTAGTTCTCAGTGCTCCTTTTTTATTATGGCGGTCTTTTAACAGCCGGCCTTTCACTTTATTATTACTAATATGTTTTATATATTTCGGGCCATTTATTCAGGAACTATTTCAGCTATCCAATACAGTTACAGTGACAAAAATCGCAGGACTTGTGTTGTTTTTCCCTCATATTTTAAAAATGCTCATGAAAAAAGAAAGTATTTCTCTCAGAAACAATCATTTTTTATTCCTGTTTACAGCTTTTTTCATTTTGTCTGCTTATATAAACGACACGGTGTTTTTTTCATACTGGCATCAACTTCTTTTTTTCGGCATTGGAACTTATATTATCGTCCGATATCTGCTAAAAGATATTCAGGAAGTTGAAAAATTCATGACAGGTTTAGTTTATTTAGGAGCAGGAATAGTAATCACCGGTTTATTTTTTGGACTGCATCGTCTTGAATTTGAGCAGGAGATTTTGGTAGATGTTGCAGACCCCAATAACCTTGGACTTATGATAGCGAGCATATTGCCAATATTGTTTTTTTTATTATTAAAAAAACAAAAAACCTATCAAAGATTCATTTATATTATAATTATGGTGCTTTTTCTTGTTGCTTTAATTTGGAGTGCATCAAGGGGCGCCATTGTAGGTTTTTTGGCGGGGATTTTTATCCTCCTGTTATTCAAAAAGAGGGATAAAAAACGCTTAGTCGTCCTTGCTTTTTCTTTACTTATCTTATCTGCACTATTAATTCCTGATAAGGCATTGAATTACGCAAAAATGCATTACATGAATCTAACACCCGGAAGTCAAGATAGTATTAAGTCAAGAATAGCAGTATTAAAGAAAAGCAGAAAGATACTCAAGGATAATATTATTTTTGGTGTCGGACCTGGTAATTTCGAAAAAGAGTTCTTTAGACATACAGGTACTGTAAGATCTCCACACAATGTATATCTACAGGTCCTTGCAGAAACAGGCATCATAGCTTTCTGTTTTTTTTCCCTTACAATATACTATGCATTTAAAGGGCTTAAAGGTGCTTACATGGCATATCGTGAATCTAATGATTATGAAACGCAGGATTTAATTCTTACTATAGGTATCTGTATCACGGTATTTGCAGTCGGATCTGTTTTTTTGAATAATCTATACTCTAAAATGTGGTATATTTTATTTGGTATGGCCCAGGCTGTATCATATATGACGTTAAACAAAATAAAATTTAAAAAAAACGTGTAACTGATAATAAGAATTAAAGCATTTCAAAATAATAAAACCCATGGATAATAAAATTTATATAAGAATGTCAGAAATAGAGCGTGAACACTGGTGGTTTATTGCAAGAGGGAGGATATATATACAAGTGCAAAAAGGATTATTAAATAAAAAATACCATAAGAGTTTCTTATCTTTTACATCTTGACAAATCTACATTTCTTTTCTATCCAACTTTCTTTGCATTCCTATCTTTGAGATTTTTATCCCTTCTTTTAGTGAGAAGGCTACTCCCACCATGGCAACTGGAATGAAATTGACTGCATGGATAACAATAGCATAACCAAGGGCTGGACTTTTTGGTACGGCAAACAAACTCAAGGAAATCACGCAAAGCCAGTGATATGTTCCAACATATCCAGGCGTAGAAGGTACCAAAATACTAATAGTTGTAATGACCAAGAGAACAAAACTTGCGCCTAAGGGAATATTATATGTCTCAATAAAATTAAAGGCATAAAATCCTATAGCAAAAACCACTGCGTAGCATATCCAAATTAGAATTGACAGGATGAAAACAATTAGATAACTTTGTCGATTTTTGAGAGCAACTACTCCTTCCCTAAAAGACCCAAGGAGTTCTAATAGTTTGTCTCCTATTTTCTTAGGGAAGGGTTTTATGACGATCTCTACAATTCTAAGTGTTTTTTGGGGCTTCATTTTCACAAATGCTAAAAATCCTACTGTTACCATAATAAAAATAAAGGTTAAATAAGCACTGAGCTTAACAATATCTGGGAAAGGATAAGCCATAAAGACCAATCCCATAATTATAAGAAGAGATAAGACATCTACAATACGCTCTACGGCAATGGTAGCAAGGGTTGAACTCACTGATACTTTTTCTTTCTTTCCAATAGCATACGCGCGCAACAATTCTCCCAAATGGGCTGGAAGAATAGTGTTCGCCATATAACCAATCATAAGAGCGGAAAACAGGGAACTGGTCTTTATTCGCTTAATAGGTGCCAAAAAGTAGCTATGCCTTACTGCCCGAAACCAATGACTTGTAAATAAGACTAAAACAGCAGGTATAAGAATGGCACCATTGGAGTTTTTAAGCACTTCTACCAGCTTTTGTAGATCTACCTGACGAAAGGCAAGATACAGAAAAAACGCACTAATTGCCGCCCCTATACCCAGCTTAAATATGTTCACTACCTTTTGTTTCATTTATCTTCTAGTTATTTAAAAAGAGAATGAATGATAAAGATAAAAAGTTTTACGCACAACTATCGATTACCAATTGTAATCTACACTATTTTAGCTATTATTAAAACTGAAGAGGAAGTACTTATTGAAATGGAGGGTATTAATAACACCTCCTACTAGGCAATTTTGAGAAGTTTAAGAATTAATGATTTACGATTCAAAGCAAGCATAAAAAAGGGGTGCGAATCGCCCCCTCCCCCGTAAATGAGTCGTTAGAAAAATCAGTTTCATATACTATCTACTGAGGACAAGAGTCCCATTCAACAATAAATAATGACCGTGCTGCCATTCATACTCATCGTCTCATTGACCAGCCTGAAATTCTGAGTCTACTCTAAAAACAAGGTAATGGTGTCCGCCGCAGACTATAGGGATGATTAAGAGATTAAATCAGAGCCAGAAATATGAAAGGATATACCGGGAGGAGTATTCAGATCATATTGATGCAGAGATTGACTTGGAAGCCTACAGGATAAAATACAATACTTTCAGGCCGCATGAGGCGCTGGGATATGATATCCCGGCTAATTATTATAAACTTGAAAACCTGGTAGGACTAACTTTAAACTCGAAATAGTTGTTCCGAAAATATCGAGCAGGACACCTGAGAGACGGAGGATTTACAACTGTCCCTAATGAGTTAATTTTTTTTGGAAAAAGTTTATAATAAAAATCAGGTAAGAATATATGACTTTTAGTATGCGTCCAACCCTTTCAGTTATTTTTCCGGTTTTTAATGAAGAAAAGCGTCTCCATAAGGCTTTTTCCGGACTTGAATATTTTTTAAAGCCTCATCATTTTTCTGATGTAGAGGTTATCTTTGCTGATGACGGCAGTAAAGACGGGTCAGTTGAGATGATTAAAAATTTTGAGTTCCGCTACCCGGTTAAACTAATTTCTTATGGAGAAAATCGCGGTAAGGGATATGCCGTGCGCCGCGGAATGCTTGCCGCCAAGAATGATTATTGTTTAATGCTTGATGTGGATATGTCTACCACTTTTGATGAGTTGGGGGGAATGGTTCCTTTTATGCAAAAGAAGTGCCCGGTTATTATTGGCACAAGAAAAGGAAAAGGAGCCAGGGTAACCAAGCGCCAGCCGTGGTATCGCCAAAAATTAGGCGAAGGGTATACGTTACTTGCTAATGTTATTACCGGTGTTTGGGTCATAGATTTTACTTGCGGGTTTAAATGTTTTTCCAGAGTGGCGGTAGGCAGAATTTTCCCATTAGCAGTAGTGGACCGGTGGAGTTACGACGTGGAAATTTTGTTTTTGGCCAAAAAATTCAATTTAAATATTTGCGAAGTGCCGGTGGTTTGGCAAAATGACGAGCGCAGCCGAGTCCGACTTTTCAGAGATATTTTTGGGTCATTTTTTGACCTTATTAAAATCCGCCTTAAGCACAGAAAATAGGGTAAAAACTCCCTTAAATAGGTCGTTTTTTAGTCGTTACAATTGGGTAAATAAAACCGAATTTAAATTATAAAGAAAAAAATATAGAATTTTTGTTAGCATAAGCCACGATGAAGGTAGGGCCGTGGCAATAGTAGTAATTTTATAAAATGACGAATTTCAATCAAATAAAAAAAGAATTTTTTGGTTTAATGGATAATCTGGAAAATCCTTTTTGGTCGTTTTATAGATATTATAAAAACAAGATAACAGGAAGTACTTATTGAAATGGAGGGTATTAATAACATATTTTTCATTTTAAAAACAAATTATCTCTTATTATTAGCCCTGTGCTTCGGTTTATTTCTAAGGTTATATGGAATTGATTTTGGTTTGCCTTTTTTGTACCATCCCGATGAATCAATCTTGATTGAAAGAGCCCTTTCATTTGGTACTGGTGACTTCAACCCGCATTTTTTTGAATGGCCGGCTTCTGTACTTATGTACTTTCTATTTTCTCTTTACGGATTTTATTATTTGATTCTGCATTCATTGGGACTGGTTGCCTCACCAGGGGAATTTGCAATCATATTCTGGAATGATCCAACCAATTTTTATTTGATAGCTCGTACATTCACAGCTCTCGCAGGCACTGCAACTATTTACTTTACATATAAACTTGGTTTGGAGACATATAACAAAAAAACTGGTATTATTTCCGCCTTAATAATGGCAGTTGGTTATTATCATGTCAGGAATTCGCATTATGCTACTACTGACATAACAATGATATTATTATTAATTATAGCCGTACTGTTTACTCTCCGGTATTATAAAAGTGCTAAAACCCGGCATTTAATATTTGCCTCGATATTCTGGGGTCTTGCGACTGCTGTTAAATATACTGCTGCTTATCTTTTTTTCCCCATCTTTTTTTCAATATGGTTCTTATTCAGGAATAAACAGGTAAAGTCTTATCGCCAATTGATAGGGTTGATTACCTTATCAGGTATAATCGCAGTATCGGTATTTTTTATGGTCACTCCATATGCTTTATTGGATTTTAAAACATTTATCAGTCATGTAAGTTTCCAAATGGAACGTCTGAAATCCGGCCATTTAGGATTTGATGCGGAATACAGTGGTTATGTCTGGTTCTTCACTGAAATTCTGCCTCGAATGGCAGGTCTGCTCCCGGCAATGCTCCTGGCTGCAGGCTCATTTTACAGTTTGTTTAATAGAAAGAAAAAAGTGTGGTTACTTGCCGCTTTTCCAATCTTTTTTTATCTTCTGGTGCTCGGCAGAGGACAGGCTTTTATGGTGCGTTATGCTCTTGTGTTACTGCCTTTTATGGCTATTTATACTGGTAATTTCATAGACTCCATAGCTGGAAAAATTTCGTATAATTTGCGCACACAGAAAATTATAATAAGCAGTATCCTGATAATAGTTTTCTTTTGGCCGGTTTTAAGGCTGATTGAATTTGATATTGCACTTGCAAACGAGGATACACGTACACAGGCCGCGCGCTGGATAGAACAAAATATACCGGCAGGGGAAAAGATAGGATTGGAATGGTTCAATTATTCACCACAGCTTGAAACCCGGGGTCATTACTTACTGCGGTTATATGGAAAATTTGATTACTCTGAAAAAGAAAATCATAAAGCCTCTATTGAGTGGAAATATGATAAGGTATCAAAATACCTTAAAGGAAACATTAATGAACCTGAATATGACCTTTATTACCTCTGGGATTCTGAAGAGGAAATGACAACTGATGTTTTAAAAAAACAAAGAGTTGCTTATTTAGTTTTATCATCTTCAAATTTTAAAAGGTATTTCAGTAATTATGCATATAATAAATATCCAAAAAACAGCAAGCGGGATTTCTATACAAATGCAATGGAATCGTATACATTAATCAAAGAATTCAAACAGCCATCATGGCTAAAGGGTGACCCATACCATTATCCAACAATAAAGATATATTCCTTAAATGATATTAAATAACATTTTTTTTGCAAAATATTAATTTAGTTTCAAGGAAAATGGCCATTTGTCATTCAAATTAATTGAGAAAATTGGAGGTAAAACATCGATAAAACAGCACTTCAATATCGTTATCTCAAGTCACCATGTAAAGTAACTCCAACATTCCGTTATATTCAGCCCTATATTATAGGTAAAACATTAGATATCGGAATGGGCACAGGTGAATACCTTGAGAAATTTCCCAAATGGTCTATTGGTATTGATGTGTCAGATGAAAATATTCACATAGCAAGTGGAAAAGGATTGAAGGTAATTAATGCTGACATAAATCAAGGCCTGCCATTTGCAGATAGCTCTTTCAAAACAGTATTTTGTTCGCATGTTATTGAACATGTTGATTCTCCTCTTGATTTACTAAGAGAATCAAAACGTGTTTTAAATACTAATGGAAATCTTATATTAGCTATTCCCATTGAAAAAACATTAGTTGGTCTATTCACTGAAGGCTACTTCAAGGGGCATAAAACACATATTTGTGGATTCAGTATTGAAGGTATTGACAGCTTGCTTAAAAAGGCAGGATTGCAGATCATCGAAAAATTTTATAACTTTCCTATTGTTAACCGAATTTTTTTTATAGACCGTATATTACAGTTTTTCAGAGGCAATTATTGCCAGTATATTTCTACTATGTACTGGATCGTTGCAAGGAAGATAACCAATTGAGAATCTGCAGAATAACTTCCGCTTTTCCACCCCCTTGGGAAGGGCTTAAACCGGGACCTTATGAATTATCATTGGCGCAAGTTAAATCAGGTCATCAAATAACAGTAATCACTAAATATTCAGAAGGATGTGAAACTTTTGATAAAGAAGTTCCCTTTACAATATTCAGGATTAAAACAAAAAAAGATTTAGTATTCAGCTTTTTTGCAACTTTAAAATTTATTCAACTTCACGTGAAAAATAAATATAATGTTGTCCACAATCACGGTGTTTCTGCTGTAGTACTACTCATTTTTAAGCGTTTTTTTTTAATAAAAGTTCCTGTGATATCTTCTGTTCACATTGTGCGTAAATCGCAGTACAAAACCATCCAAAAAGCTGATATCTATAAAGTGCCGAGAGAGACTTTAGGTAATGAGGCCATTGATATACTTCCAACTAATAAAGAAAATAGAAGAGAGTTGTTAATGGAAAAACTATATCTTAAATTGTCTGATGGTTTAGCTGCGGTAAGTGAAGGATTAAGGAAAGGTATTAAAAATGAATATAGTATTTCAGATAAAGTATATGTCATCCTGAATGGTGTAAATATAGACCGTTTCCGAAAAAGCAACAGAAGCGGTAATGAATACATAAAACTAAAGCATGGTATAGATTGCAAATATTTAATTCTTTTTGTTGGTGTTTTAAATGGAAGAAAAGGAGAATTTGATCTGATAAAAGCTATGAGTAATATAATTTCTGAATATCCGGATACTAAACTTTTAATAATAGGTGAGGGCCCAACAAAAGAGGTTGCAATGACTATGGTTAAGAATCTTAAGCTTGAGGATAGTGTAAAATTTATTTCAAATGTTACACATAACGAGATAAATAAGTATTATATGGCCTGCGATTTATTTGTGTTACCTTCCTGCTCTGAAGGATTGCCTAAAGTTTTATTAGAGGCAATGGCTTGCGGTACCCCTGTAGTCGTTTCTGATATCCCGGGGCATAGAGAGATTATCACGGATAATGTTACCGGATATCTTTTTAAAATCGGTGATATAGATGATTTAAAATCAACTATATTAAGAGTATTAGAAAATGCTGATCAAAGAAAAATTATTGCTTCTAATGCTAAAACGCTTGTGGAAAAGTTATATACGTGGGAAGCTGTTGCAAAGAGATTAGATTATGTTTATGAAACAGTAATGGACAGTGAGTTTGAAGAAAACCGCAATACTAAAAGGGGAAAAAATTAGAAAATAGAAAAGATACCAAACCCGGCCTAAACGACTAACCTGTTCCATCACCGCTTATCCCCATCCTGAGAATTACCCCTCAGCAAAAAAACGCTCAGCATAAAAAATGTTGTAAAAACTGTTTATACTCGTTAAAATTTAAATAAGCTTGAAAAGCAATTTCTTATCATCTTACGGGGTCATGCATATGGGGTCTAATAATTATTTTCCAAAGACAATTATCAATGTAGTTTTATCTCTAACATTGTTAATCGGGATAATTATGCAATTTGCCATGATTACAGATCCTTTTATAGGAGATGAAAAATCAAATGAGAGAGTTCCGTATCGTTTAGTTACCGAAGGAAGATATGCTTCTCAACAAGATACTACTTATAATATACGGGGAGAAGGGAGAGGGTTAGAGTTTGATGGGTACATTACCACAGGTCCTACAGTACTGCTGCCTGTTGCAGTTTTTTATAAGTTGTTTGGGGTTGGAGTAGTTCAGGCACGTATGGTTGTTTTTTTTTACTATATTCTAAGTTCTTTAACGTTCTTTATTCTTACAAAACGTTTGTTTGATATAAATACTGCAAAAATAGCAGCTTCTATCTATACCATCTATCCGTTTATAGTTGAGGCCGGTCACCGCATTCTCGGGGAAATAGCAGCATTATTTTTTATCTTCCTCGGTATTTATTTGTTGTTAATCTACATTGAAAACAATAAATACATCTTCCTTATTCTGTCAGGCTTATCATTGGGATTTGCCGGCCTTTCAAAAATATTGGCGTTCCTGGTTGTGTTTGGAGGTTTTATTTGGTTTTTTCTCAGTGCAATCAGGTTGCTTAAAAAAAGAAGTTACCGGGCAGTTTACAAAACGATGTGGATAATACTTACTTTCTGTTTTTTTGCCGCAGTTCCTGTATTGCTTTATTTTATAGTTATAATCAGCCGTATAGGCTGGGAAGGATTCCTTAATAATTATCTTTATTATACTGCTGAATTCTTTGCGTCGAATAAGGAGCACAGTATTATCAGTTCCCTGAAGTTCTTTTTTCCAAGACTGTCATGGATAACGTATATAGTGAACAATGAAGCCATTGTTATATTTGGTTTAATTGCCTGCATTTATTATTTTTTAGTAAAAAACAAAAAATCTTCTGATGGTATATTGATAACACTTCTTATTGTTACCTTTTGGTTCTCAAATGGAATGCATAGATATAGTATTTATTTCACCTCTTTTTTAATCATTATAATAGCTAAATTTGTGAGAGATTTTGTAATAGATAAGGAATTTAATTTATTTGATTTTAATCAGCCCAATGGGATAATAGCATTGTCTTATATTGGTCTTGTGTTAATAAACATTTTCTATGATATTCGTTTTATCTATTTGGGTGAGCCGGGACATCTTTATTGGTTTGAAATAACAAATCATAGTTTAAGACTTCCTTTCTGGAAAATGATAAAATAACAGGAGAAGTTTTATGAAAGAATCAGCTAAGCCGCAATTAGCAGTTGTTATGCCGGTTTATAATGAAGAAAATTGCATAGCTGCTGTCATCAATAAATGGACGGCTGAATTCCAAAGGTTGAATATTGATTTCCAGATCCATGCTTATGACGATGGCTCGAAAGATGAAACTTTGCGAATCTTAACTGACTTGGCTAAAAAGAACAGGAATCTTTTTGTGCATAAAAAATTAAACAGCGGGCATGGACCGACTATCAGTAAAGGATATCGTGAAAATTGCAATGCGGAATGGATTTTCCAGATAGACTCAGATGATGAAATTGGCACTGAAGCATTTGAAGAACTTTGGGAAAAAAGAACCCAATATGACTTCTTAATTGGACGTAGAAATTCTTTTAATAGTCCCTTGAGCCGCAGGGTTACAAGCTTTATGTCAAGATTGGTTGTCCGAATCTTTTACGGTTCAGGAGTATATGACGTTAATTTGCCATATCGTATTATGAAAAGTGATAAATTCAAAGAACTTTTCCTGGCACTGCCTGATAATATGTTTGCCCCAAACGTTGTTGTTTCAGGAGTAGCGTCCCTTACTAAGATGAGCATTTATGAATATAAAATAGAAAAGCAGAGAAGGGATTTAGGGGAATTATCACTGAAAAAAATGAAATTGCTGAAAGCTGCGATAAAAGCTTTTGTTCAAAGTATAATGTTTAGATTTGTTATTAAGAGTAAATTAAAGAATTAATTAATACCATTATTTTTAAAAAGGAGAAAAGTATCGGATGTCTCTGAATGTTTACAAGGCAAGGACTCGAATGATAAAAAAAGAAAGACAATCTTTGGATTTTTTGTTGAAGTACAGGTCAAAGTTTTTTTTAGAAAATATTCCTGAGGGAAGGGCTATTATAGTTGATATAGGTGCAGGAATAGATTATTTAGACATCTATTTAAATAAAAAAATTTTTTCAACGGATATACAGAGACATAATTGGCATGATTTTGTTTCTGATGCTCACAACCTCCCGATTAAAGAGAATTCTATAGATATCGCAATATTAAATAACGTACTTCATCATTTCAGTTCGCCAATGAAGGTATTACAAAATGTTCGGGACATCCTTAAAGACAACGGGACCATTTTAATTTATGATGTTACCCTATCTTTAGTTCATAAGTTTTTAATTAAGAGCGGAATATCAAATGAAAAATACGATGCATCTTTTGATATTTACAACCCAAATGTGATTAGTAAAAATTCCTGGGAAGGAAACAATGCTACCCCTGATCTTTTGTTTGAGAAATCTTCAGAAATGGAAAAATTAGGCCTGAAGATTGTTAGTAGACAATATTGTGAATTTTTAATATTTCTGACATCAGGCGGGGTCACGAATAGGTTTCCTTTGCCGGATTTTAGTTATTCGCTTTCGAGGTTTTTCTTCTTCTTTGACAAAATTTTACTAAAAATGTTCTCAAACACATTCGCTTTACAACAAAGAGTAATCTTAAAGAAAATCTGATGATAAATCTTTGTGAAATAAAAAATTTTAGGCTGAAGGATAAAACGCCGATGATTGTAATAATTGGCGAGGGCCCTGCAGGTCTGGAGATTAAATGAGATAGGATACTCAAACTGGTTCTTAAATTGAGAGAGAATCACAGGCAGGCGGATTGGCTGGTTCAACGGTAGATAGCAAAGGCTTTATATGGGATTTCGGCGGACATGTTTTATTTTCACATTATGAATATTTTGATAATCTGATGTAGGAGTTATAATCACTTGCTTAATTACAACTACTTTCTAAGTTATCAAATCAAACAGTTAACCCACCCTTAGATAAAGTTATGTTCCTTATTTTTAAAGAAAAATATGAACGATAAGCTCAGAAAATTCCCGGCTAATTTTTTTTGGGGAGCCAGTACTTCTGCTCATCAGGTAGAAGGTAATAATATTAATGACTGGTCTCAGTGGGAAATAGAAAATTGTCAAAGATTATCAGTAAAAGCAAAATCAAGCTATGCTTTTTCAGGCCTGCCCGGTAAAAAGATAAAAAACATCGCTGAAAACCCTAATAATTATATTTCCGGAATAGCCTGCGATCATTACAATCGCTTTCAGGAAGATTTTGATTTGGCTGGAAAATTAAATCATAATGCACACCGTTTTTCGATTGAGTGGTCTCGTGTCGAACCTATGGAAGGAAAGTTCAATATGAAGGAAATTGAGCATTATCGAAAAGTTATTTCATCATTAAAAGAACGTAATATTGAGCCGTTTGTTACGCTTTGGCACTTTACAATTCCAATCTGGCTTCAGGATAAAGGGGGCTGGAAGACGGTAAAGGTTATTGACTGTTTTTCCCGGTATGTAGAGAAAGTTGTCGATAGTTTAAAATGCGAGGTTGTTTTTTGGATTACAATCAATGAACCACTGATTTATGCCACCTCTGCATACTTGCGCGGTACTTTTCCAGCTCAGGAGAAAAACCCAATTTCTTATTTTTTGGTAATCAAAAACCTAATTAAAGCGCATCAGTCGGCTTTCAGGATTATCAAAAGAATTAATCCTAAAAGCCGCGTTGGAATTGCAAAAAGCATAATCTATTTTGAGGCCTATAAAAATAAATTGTTCAATCGTTCTTTTAAGAGAATTATAGATTGGTGGTGGAATTATTATTTTTTAAACCAAATCACTGACTTTCAGGACTTTATTGGGTTAAATCACTATTTCTACAATCGAATTAACTACGGTCTTAATAAAAATGAGAATAAGATTATTTCTGATATGGGCTGGGAACTATACCCTGAAGCGATTTATTACGTTTTAAAAGATTTAAAAAAATACCGGAAAACTATTTACATCACTGAAAATGGTTTAGCTGATACCGAAGACAACAAACGTGCCGGGTATATTAAAGAGATTTTAAAAAATGTTCACAAAGCAATTGAAGAAGGCGTTGATGTCAGGGGGTATTTTTATTGGTCACTATTAGATAATTTTGAGTGGGATAAAGGATTTTGGCCCAGATTTGGTTTAATTGAAGTGGATTATCAAAGTTTAGACAGAAAGGTTAGACAAAGCGCTTTGGAATATTCAAAATTAATTAAAGATAACCGTTCAGGGGTAAATTGAATCCAACTAAGATTGCATATATTCTCTCCATGAAAAGAGGATTGCCGGCATTTACCTATAAGGAAATAAAAAACCTGATTAGTTTTGACATTGATGTTTATTGTTATGTTATGAGAGATGGAAAAGGTATTTATATGCCTGAACCAAATTGGAAAGTAATAAAGATTAAAAAGATAAAATTTATTTGGACGCTTCTTTTGTTTATCTTCAGCAAACCAAAAAAAATTTTATTAAATTTAATATCTGCCATAAAGGACAAAGGTCTGATAGATTTTCTAATCTCTATTTATTTTACCGGGCATCTAATAAAACAGTCCATAGATGTTATCTATTGTTTTGAAGGCAAACATGCTCTTTGGATAGGTTATTACTGTCATATGTTTACCAATATCCCGCTAACTGTAATAGTGCATGCTGAGATGGTTGATACTACATTAAAAATCAACTTAACAAAAAAAGCACTGGACAGCTGCTACAAAATTATTACTATCTCGGGTTATAATAAGGAGAGAATGATTAAACAGTTTCAACTTTCAAATGAGAAGGTTGAGGTTATTAGATTGTCTGTAGATTTTACGGAAGATAATAGTATTAAGGTTCTAATTGTAGGTGAATTTTCTGAGCGGAAGGGACATGAAACGCTTTTAAGAGCAATCCAGGAACCCGCCACAGAAGAGTTCAGGATATGGGTCGTTGGCGGGGGTGCATGGGGCAGTAAGTATTTTAATGTAGAAAAATATATTAAAGAACATAATTTACAGGACAGGGTAGTTGTTTGGGGAAAGGTTTCCGAGGAGATATTGAAGTTACTTTATAAAAATTGTGACATATTCTGTCTTCCTTCAAGAACTACAGAAAATGGGATTAAGGAAGGCATTCCAGTTGCTTTAATGGAAGCAATGTTTTTTGCAAAGCCCGTAATATCTACTTATCACACAGGGATTCCGGAATTAGTTCCTGAAATTCTGATTAATGAAAATGATTATAAAGCGTTAGCTCAGGCTCTTATCAAACTCAGGGCGCCGGAACTAAGAAAAGAGTTAGGTTTAAGGAATAAGAAAATTGTTGAGAAAAATTATAATAAAAACAATTTTGGAAAGATTGCTCAAATACTAAAAGAACATATAAAAGAAACATAATAGATGAAGAAAATATTAATTACCGGAGGAGCCGGATTTATAGGTTCGGAAGTAGTACGAAAGTTCCTTGAAGTCGGTATGGATGTAATTATATATGATAACTTTTCATACGGTAAAAGAGAATTTCTTCCAATAAATGATGAATTAACCGTTATTGAAGGTGATATTAACGACACACAGTATCTTAAAGAACTAATTTCTACACAGAGTCCAAATTATGTCTGTCATCTTGCAGCAATACATTTTATACCTCATTGTAATGCTAATCCAACTACGGCACTTATGACTAATACCGTTGGCACAGAATCTATCTTAAATGCCTGTAAAAATCAAAATATCGAAAAAGTGTTAATAGCATCAACTGCTGCGGTTTATCCCATCAGTGACCTGCCAAATAATGAAGATACGACCGAGGTTGCGCCAATTGACATCTATGGTTTATCGAAAATGTTTGCTGAGTTATTGTCACAGAAATTTTTTAGAGAAACTGGTACTGATACAATAATCCTTCGTTTGTTTAATGCTGTTGGGCCTCGGGAAACCAATCCGCATGTCATTCCTCATATATTTGAATCCTTGAAGACTTCTGATTGTATACCTCTTGGAAATATTAAACCTAAGAGAGATTATATACATACACGGGATATTGCAGAAGCAATTTATACCATTTGTAAAAGTGATAGTAAAGGTTATGAATTTTTCAATATAGGGTCAGGGAGAGAATATTCAGTTGAAGAAATAGTAGCAATATTGGGGAAAATCCTTAATAGGTCACTTACTATAAAGCAGGTTAAGGAGCGTATGAGGGGTATTGATAGAATGCATTTATCAGCCGATATTAGTAAAATTAAAAGAACTATTGGGTGGGAGCCAAAAATGCAATTGTCTGATTCTCTAATAGATGTAGGGAGATATTATGGAATTTCAGAGAACAATTAGATCGTTTATCTATTGAAGAATATAGTAATTTACAGAATAGTTTTATATGAACTCTAATCTTAAAGGAAATATTTTTATTATAAATGAAAAACAAAGTTTATATTTCTTCTCTTAATAACAGCCTAAAAGATCAAATACTTTCCGCACTTGAATGGATTAACTGGGAAGATATCATAAAAAAAAACAGCCGTGTCTTTATAAAGCCTAATTTTACCTTTCCATTCTATAAGCCCGGGGTCACAACATCTCCCGAACTCATAGATGCATTACTGGCTGTACTCTCTAAAAAAACAAAAAATATAACAGTTGGAGAAACAGATGGCGCTGGTTTAGCATGGACAGCGGAAGAAGCCTTCAAAGGACATGACCTTCCAAAAATCTGCAAAAAGTATGATACGGAACTTGTCAACTTATCAAAGACTGAAAGAAAGCTCATCAACTTTAAATTAAAAAAAACCACTGTAGCACTCGAACTGCCATTAATACTTTTAAAAAGCACTGATGTATTTATAACTATTCCAGTACCAAAAATGCACTGCCTTACAAAAGTAAGTTTAGGGATAAAAAATCAATGGGGTTGTATTCCTTTTGCGGAAAGACGTTTCAAGTATCACGTATACTTTGATGAACTTGTCTGTGAATTAAATCGCACATTTAACCCGCAGATTGTAATCGGGGATTGCTCCTATATGCTGACCGGAAACGGCCCCATGTTCGGCGAGGAGCTGAAAATGGACATGCTGGTAGTTGCTAATGACCTCGGCTCTTTTGAGCTGACAATGCTGCATCTTATGGGACTCAACAAATGGAATATAAGCCATATAAACAAAGCAAAACGACTGGGCATTGTACCGGAATCTCTGGACAATATAGAATTTAATACTGATTGGACCAGATTTGCAAGTAATAAGTTCTTTTTGAAAAGGACAATACAAAACTATATCGCTTTGCTGGGCTTTAAAAGCCGGTTTATAACCTGGCTTCTCTATGAATCACCTTTAGCAAAGCCGTTACATGATATTCTATACACACTTAAAGGAAATCCGTTAAGAGAGGCAATCAAAGAAAAACAAAGAAATAAATAAAATGGACAAAAAAAAGATATTTGGCAGACTTGTCAAAAAAACTTCAGCGGGCATATTGAAGGGAACAAAGTATCATTATAAAAAAGCGCTGAATAAGCCGCAGGACCTGACTTTTTTAGTTTACGCTGTCACCCGAAGGTGCAATTCGAGATGTATAATGTGCAATATCTGGCAAAAAGAAACCGGCAGAGAACTAACTATTCAGGAGCTAAATAGTATACTTAAAGACCCGTTTTTTGCCAGCCTCAGGTATGTAAATCTTACTGGCGGCGAGCCTTTTTTAAGAAAAGATTTAGCTGAAATTGCCTGCATTTTTGGAGAATTACCTGATTTAAAAGCCGTACAAATTCCAACTAACGGAATCCTTACGGATAAAATTGCAGAAACAGTTAAAAACATATTAAAACGATTACCACCAAATGTTTATCTTAGTATTTCAGTGTCAATAGATGGTGATGAAGCGATACATGACCAAATCCGCGGCATAAAGGGCATCTATAGTAAAGCTGTTACAACATTACAGCATATAAAAACTATTAAAGACCATCGATTAAGTATTGGAGTAGAAACAACGGTATCACAGGCAAATATAGACTCAATCGAGTCAATTTATAACCGGCTTAAGAACATTTCAGACCATGTTGGATTTTATCCTGCTATAAGTTCAAACAGTTTTTTTGGAAACAAGGAAAATGAAACAGTTAAGAAAGATAGCGGATATATTCAGAAAGCCATAAATTTTTTTACTTTACTGCACAAAAGTGAGCCGGAACATGCTTTTTTATACGACCAAATAATAAAATATTTTAAAACAGGCACAAGGTCTTTTGGATGTCTTGCCGGACGAAAGACTGCTTATTTAGCTCCCGATGGTGAATTGTTTCCATGTCTGATGCTGGAAGACGATAGAGAATATGCTTTTGGTAATCTATTGGATAAACAGACAGGTAATGTATGGGCTGGAGAAAAAGGCAGGTTGATTAGAAAAAAGATAAACCGTAATAATTCCGTTTGTTCGGGCTGTACCTTAAGCTGTGACCTTATAAATAATCTAAATGAAGAGTTTTTTGAAATAGTTTATTTCTATCTAAAAAATCCCCGCATATCGACCCAACTAATAAGTAATATTAAGGATAATAAGGTTAAAATCAAGAACATCAGTTAGCTATGCGTATCTTATTTGTAACTCCAAGATTTCCTTATCCCCTCTTGAAAGGCGATAAACTCCGCACTTATTATTTTGTTAAATATCTAAATAAGAGAGGACATAAGATTAGTCTTCTATCATTTATTGAACATGAAAAAGAAAAGTATTATCTCCATGAACTGTCAAAATACTGTGAGTTAATCGAAACAGTTCTTTTACCGCGATGGAAATCATATCTAAATATGGCTTTCAGCGTATTCTCAAAAATTCCATTCCAGATGAAATATTACTCGTCTAATCTGATGGCTGAAAAAATAAGGAGTATGATTAAAAAAGATCAGTATGACATTATCCACTTTGTTTTATCGAGAATAACCCCCTACGTAAATTTAGTAAATAATAACCCTGTAGTGATAGACCATATAGATTCACTATCCATGAATATGCAGCGAAGGGCCGGGAGGGAGAAAGGAATTAAGAAGATTGTGTTTTACCTTGAGTGGCAAAAGGTTAGACTCTATGAAAAAAATAATCATAATTTCTTCAAGTACAGTATTGTTACCTCACAGGTTGATAAAGAATACCTCAACAATACAAACATTGAGGTCGTGCCAAACGGTGTTGATGTAGAGTACTTTACTCCGTTAGATAGAGAAAAAGACATCGACCTGATTTTTACCGGCAATATGGGATATTTTCCGAATGAGGATGCCGTGCTTTACTTCAGTAAAGAGGTGTTTCCTTTTATCTTAAAACGGCGGCCTGATACTAATTTTTTCATAGTGGGAATTAATCCCTCTTTTAAGATAAAAAGTCTTGCAGACGGGAAAAATATTTTTGTTACAGGTTATGTTGGTGATTTAAGAGATTATCTAAACCGTGCTCGAGTATCTGTCTGTCCTATGATGTCAGGTTCAGGAATTCAGAACAAGATATTGGAAGCAATGGCAAACGGCGTACCTGTGGTTGCGACTTCCCATGCAATAGGTGGAATCAGAGCTAACAGTGATAAAGACATTATTATCTCTGATGAGCCGGAGGAATTTTCAGAGCATGTGTTGAACTTATTAGAAGATAATGAGCTTTGTAAAAGAATAACCTTGAGTGCCCAGCAGTTAGTGAAAGAAAAGTACAGCTGGGAAGCCTCAGTAACGGCCTTGGAAAGCGTTTACGCCTCAGTTGTAAAAAAAGTAGGCAAATAATTGCTTAAAGTGTTAATATATCTTATATGACCGCTCCTCACTACAGAGGTAAAAAAATCACTCTCCTTATTGGGGATTTGATTCTAATCATTCTTTCCACTTATCTGGCTGTTTATATTAGATTATTTAAATATTTTAATGTATTAGACCATTTTACCGGCGCTACTATCTTCCTGACATTGACCTACCTCATTAGTTTTTACATCTTTGACCTCTATAACCTTAATTGTAAATTTAAAAGCACTGCTTATTTAACAAAATTTATGCTGTCCATTCTCGTGAGCACCTCATTAATAGCTTTAACCTTTTATTCTCTGCCTAACTGGAGATTTGGCAGAGGTATTTTTCTTATCGATATGGTCATTATCATCGTTTTAGTATATTCATGGAGATTATTTTTTCAGTTTGTATTTGTATCTGTCAGAAAGCTGGAAAAAATCATAATAATTGGTGCTGGAGCTTCAGCCAGGGCTATTTATGATGTATTAAAAAGGTCTGACCGCTTTGTTATAAAAGGTTTTCTGGATGATGATTATAAGAAAAACAGTACGAAGATAGGTGAAC
>SDBV01001726.1_pt1 | contig 32742 bp, 26 predicted proteins | sample 2277081 | NCBI WGS metagenome assembly SDBV01 (sample SAMN10402039, study PRJNA504765) | marine sediment metagenome | isolation source: marine sediment core GS10_PC15, 223 cmbsf | place: Arctic Ocean: Southern Knipovich Ridge | collected 2010 | reverse complement strand
ATAGAAGATCAAATATGGATACAATATTCGATGTGTTAATAAGAAAGATGGTTAATAATGAGTTAAGTTATTAGTTTATAGATAATTAATGGTGCGATCTAAGCGCCTATACCTATAAACTTAATCAGAATCCTTATATTTCTCCCTACATAAACCTTGTGCCTGTTGGCTTACACACAAATTTTAAAATTTCTTCTAAAGGAGAGCATATCATATTGAGCGATCCTGATGGTCAGCAGTTGGATTCTATTTTTACATCAAAAATTCCAGGAGATATATCCCTGGGGCGAAAGCCAGATGGAAACAGTGAATGGGCATTTTACAAAGAACCAACGCCAGGTCTTTCAAATGTATCGGTAGGTTATTCGCCAATTTATGTAGGAGATGTTCAGTTTTCAATACCCGGAGGCTTTTATCAAAGCGCCCTGAATATGGAACTTTCTGCAGTCAATCCCATGGATAGTATTTTTTACACTATTGATGGATCTGAGCCTACTCAAAACGATCAATTGTATTCCTCCCCAATAAACCTTTGGAAAACCACATCGATACGAGCCAGAATAATTCGCTCAGGACATTTGCCGGGAGCAATTACAACACAAACATATTTGATAAATGAATCTCATAACCTCCCAATTGTAAGTGTAAATACTGATCCATCTAATCTATGGGATCAAGAATATGGCATTTATGTTATGGGAAATAATGCTGAGAATGAATTCCCACACTTTGGAGCCAACTTTTGGGAAGATTGGGAACGACCGGCTCACATCGCGATGTATGAAACGGATGGATCATTGGCTTTTCAATTGGATGCTGGAATCAAAATATTTGGAGCGTGGAGTAGGGGAAATCCCCAAAAGTCAATTTCTATCCATGCACGAAAGTCTTATGGGGCAGATGGTATACACTATAAGATTTTTAAGGAAAAAGATATCAGCAAATTTGAAACTATAATTCTGCGCAATTCGGGAAATGATTTTAACAATACCATGCTACGGGATGCATATTGCAACAGGATCGTATCTGCCCTTGAATTGGATCAACAGGCCTACAGACCGGCAATTGTGTACCTAAACGGGGAGTATTGGGGGATTCAAAATATTAGAGAGAAAGTTAACGAGGAGTTCATTGCAGCCAATCATGGGATTCAGGAGGATCAAATAGATATACTTGAAGGAAATGGTGAAGCTGTAAAAGGAAATGCGGAGCATTATGAAGCCTTGCTGGAATATTTGTACGCACATAGTTTGTCGATTGATGAAAACTATGATTATATCAAAACCCAAATAGATATAGATAATTTTATAAAGTATCAGCTCTCTGAGATTTTTATTGATAACCGTGACTGGCCGGGAAATAATGTAAAATTTTGGAGAGAGAGAAGCCCAATTGGAAAATGGCGTTGGATTATGTATGATTCTGACTTTGGCTTTGATACCTGGGGTAATGAAAATAAATCCTTTAATACATTAAATTTTGCTTTAGAACCAAACGGTACTGGGTGGCCAAATCCACCATGGTCTACGTTTTTACTTAGGAAATTGATAGAAAATGTTTCCTTTAAACATGATTTCATTAATTACTTTGCAGATAATTTAAATACCATTTTTCAGCCGGCTGTTCTGCAAGATCAACTCAATGATATGAAATCGATGATTGAACCGGAAATTGCAAATCATATGAATAGGTGGAATGGCGACCCAGGATATTGGGGGGATCGGATTTCTGTAATGAATTCTTTTGCGGCTGCCAGGCAAGGGTATATTAGAAATCACATTAAAAGCGAATTCAACTTGTCAGGCACATATATTTTAGATCTAAAGGCCGAAGGGAATGGGCATGTGCAATTAAATACACTTTCGATAAAAAATTTTCCATGGCATGGTGTGTACTTTAATAATGTGCCTATAAAGCTTGAAGCTATACCTGATCCCGGTTATAAATTTGTTGATTGGGTAGGAATAGAAACTACCGATAGGGAACTTCTTACCCTAACTGCCAACTATTCTACAGAAATTACAGCAGTATTTATGCCTTCCGAAGAACTTGCAAATGAAGTAATCATAAATGAGATAAACTATAATTCAAATGCGGATTTTGATCCGGGAGATTGGGTAGAATTGTTAAATGTGAGCGATCATAGCATCAATGTATCAGGTTGGATCATTAAGGATGATGATGACCTTCATGAGTTTCAATTGCCGGAGGGAACTATAATCGATAGCCATGGATATCTGGTGGTTTGTCGTGATAAGTTAAAATTTTTGACATTATTTCCGTTAGTAGAAATTGTTGAAGGGGAATTGGATTTTGGTTTTGGAAGTAGTGGAGATTGTATTCGATTGTATTCTCAAAATAATTCTTTGATAGATCATGTATGTTATGAAAATAATACCCCCTGGCCGGTGGAGCCAAATGGGGGAGGAGCCTCCCTGGCGTTATTAAATTCCTTAAGCAACAATGAACATCCTGCCAATTGGAAATCATCTGTCAGCTATGGTACACCGGGAGCAAAAAATACAGATATAATTACCGGGCTTAACGATCCGCTTCAGTTTGTTGAGCTTATGTCAGTTAGTGTCTATCCAAACCCGGCAATCAAAATAACAAATGTTGAAATATATGTTCCGGAAGCCTGTGAGTTGACAATGAGTTTAATTGATATGAGTGGTAGAAAGCAAAAGATGAATCAAAATCATCAACTATCTGAAGGAAAAAATGAGGTCCGGTTAAGACTTTGCGAATTTGAAAATGAATTAATGCCGGGCATTTATATACTAATGCTTGAGACTAATTCAGTGAAAAAGAGGGTGAAACTTTTAATTCGTTAGCCGCCATCTTTTTTTTCATTTTGCAACCCTTCAACGCAGTTTATGATATGCGTCAAATGGTGCTTTCCATGCCAGGCATAGATACCAATATTTTCATCAAGTCTTATTTTCTTTCCTGATTCAGGATGTATAAAATCCTTGTGCAATTGTTCTAACGTCAATGATCTCAACAACAATGACCACCTGATATGTAATGCCTCCAATAAAATAAGTGAAATTTCTATATTCCCATGTTTGGCATCCTGCAGTTCAGCCCATCGGTCTTCATAATAAGCTTTAATTGTTGGTTTGTCCTCAGTCAGAGCCAAACGAAACCGGATGTAACTATTCATATGACTATCAGGTAAGTGGTGAATAACTTGTCGAATGGTCCAGCCACCTGCTCGGTAAGGTGTGTCGAGTTGTTGCTTGTTCAATCCTTCAAGAGCAACTCGGACCTGTTGTGGTAAATGTTCTATTTCATCGATCCAACGACCAATTGTTTCTAGTGTAATTCGCTTTGGTTTTTCAAACTTACCTATAGGATATTTCAATTCATCTAAACCCAATATGGAAGTGCGTTTCTTGAAAATCATAACATGTATAAAAGGTTAAGCAATGAGGATTAAAATCAGAAATTTAAGGTCATACCTCAAAAGTGCGCATATAAAAAAGATCATACAAGTTGAGGAAATTAATTTTTTACAAACTAAATAATCTAATTGTCCAGATTAAAAAGTAATTAATAAATCTAGCAAGGCTTTTATAATACACCCTGAACCTAATCCCAATATCATAGAATAATGCAATAGCTCATTTGTTTTACGAGTCTATCATGCTGACATAATGACTTATTATTTTGAATACAAATCAATAAACACGACACAATGGCATTAAAAACATATGATTGTCACGTAATTATCGCAAAAAACGGATTGGTATAGGAATTGTATAATAGCTTGTCAGGATGATAAAATAAAAGTTAAACTTAAATAAATAATAAGATGACAATCATTAAAAGAAGTAACGGATTATTCCCAAGTGTACCATCGTTTTTTGACGATTTCTTCACTAAAGACTTATTTGACGGGTCTATTGCTAGTCGCTCACATGGATCATCTTTTCCTGCGGTAAATATAAAGGAAGATGAAAATAACTTTGAAGTATCAGTGGCTGTACCGGGCTTGCAGAAAGAAGATTTTAATATTGAATTGGAAAATGATGTGTTGACTATCTCCTCTGAAAAAGAAACAAAAACAGAAACAGAGGATACCAATTATGTGAGGAGAGAGTTTGGGTACTCCTCATTTAAAAGGGCATTCACTTTGCAGGAAAACATAGTGGATGGAGATAAAGTAAAGGCAAACTACGCAGATGGAGTTTTGCATATTTCACTTCCTAAAAGAGAAGAAGCAAAACCAAAACCTGCCAGAGCTATTCAGATTGGTTAATAAAAAAGTTGGCTTGTGAAGTAAGGATTAAAGACGGGAGTATTCCCGTCTTTTTTATTTGGAAAATAATTGAGATTAAGGTTGATGATTTATGTAACAAAGCTGATAAGTTACTTCCAATTTTGTTTAGTTTTGAAGTGAAGTTTTAATTGCAACTCAATTGAACTTTTAGTAATTGCGTTTTAGCTTTTAGCATGATATTTATTGCGGACTACTAATTTTATAATAAGACTATAAATTTGAATTTTATCCAAATTAATGAGTAATCTATCAGAAAAAACCACAATCTTAGTCACTGGTGCAAATGGTCAGCTGGGCTCGGAGCTCAATATTATTTCAGCATACGAGCCGTATCAATTTATATTCACAGATATCGACGAGTTGGACTTAACGAATGGGAGTGAGGTTAATTCTTTTTTCAATACCCATATGATTGATTTTTGTATCAATTGCGCCGCTTATACTGCGGTGGATAATGCGGAAAAAAATGTAGAAGCAGCGAGAGCAATAAATGTGGATGCTGTACAAAATCTCGCTGAAGCATGCACTATAAACAATACCTATTTAGTTCATATTTCTACGGATTTTGTGTTTAGCGGAAATGCTTTTCTCCCATTGACTGAAGAGGCTAAACCGGATCCAATCAGCGTCTATGGGTTTACCAAATTGGAGGGTGAAAACGTTGCCTTAAGATCGAACAAAAAGACGTTAATCATCAGAACGTCATGGCTTTATAGTTCATTTGGCGATAATTTTGTAAAGGCTATGATTCGATTGGGAAGAGAAAGGGAGGAATTGGGAGTGATTGTAGATCAGATTGGTACACCAACATACGCCGGTGATCTGGCGAAAGCAATTATTGAAATTATCAGGAATTCCGATCAAAATGATCTTGAGGAAAATTGTGGGTTATATCATTTTAGCAATGAGGGAGTTGCATCCTGGTATGATTTCGCCAAGGCTATTTTTGATATAAAATCAATCGATATTATTCTAAAACCTCTTAAAACTACAGAATACCCAACTCTTGCAAAACGGCCTAAATATAGCCTCATGGATAAATCGAAGATTAAAAATACATTTAATTTGAATATTCCTTATTGGAGGGATAGTCTGGAAATGTGTCTGGAATTGATTGAAGGATAATCCCAATTATTCACGAAGCAATTGCTATGTGGGAAACAAGTAATTGAAAGTTTCAATAATTAATGCCCGAATTATTCGGTTTAGTCTATTAACCAATTTGGGAGAAATAATGAAATCTGCGGAATGTAAGTAACTAGTAGCAATACAATTATGCTAACAATTAAAAAAGGCAAGCCTGCTCTACTTACCTTTCCAATAGATACTTTTCCAATACTTGATGCTACAAACAAACACACGCCAACAGGAGGAGTATTCAATCCAATAATTAAATTTAGTACTGCTATTACGGCAAATTGAGTAGGATCAATTCCTACACCAATTGCCACCTTCAATAAAATTGGGAATAGAATGAGGAGTGCCGCAATCGTCTCCATAAAAGTACCGACAAAAATCAAAAGGATGTTAATTAAAAGTAGTAGTACAAATTTATTGGTAGTAATAGAAAGCAACGATGATGCGATCATTTGAGGGACCTGCTCACTTATCAGAATCCAACCGAACAAATTGGCGAATCCAACAAGAACCATCAATGATGCAGTGGTAATTGTTGAGTCTACGATGATCTTAGGTAATTTGTTGATTTTTAATTTTTTATAAATAAATAAACCAATGAACACAGCATACAAAACGGCTACAATCGAAGCTTCTGTAGGTGTAAATACACCGCCGACAATTCCAAAAAGAATGAGAAAGGTCATCAGGATTGCCCAAAAAGCATCAAGAAATCCCTTACCTATTTTTTTGATTCCAACTTTTGCTTTTTTGGGATGTCCTTTTTTAACTGATATATAATATGAAACTCCCATGAGGCCAAAAGCGAGTAATAATCCCGGAATTGCCCCTGCTAAAAACAATTTTCCTATTGATAAACCGGTCAGCGAACCGGCAATAATCATTGGCAAACTTGGTGGGATTATTGGCCCCACTGTTGAAGAAGAGGCTGTTACGGCACTTGCAAAATCGGCTTCATAGCCTTCTTTTTTCATCGCAGGAATCATGATTGATCCTATGCTTGCTGTATCGGCAATAGCAGTTCCCGAAATCCCTGCAAATATCATCGAAGCGCCAATATTGGCCAGTCCAAGTCCTCCACGGATATGCCCAACAAGATTGTTGCTGAAATTTATGATTCGATCCGTCATTCCGCTGTTGTTCATGATATTCCCTGCCAATATAAAACCGGGGATACTCAGTAAAACAAAAACATCAATTCCTGAATACATCTTCAAAGGAATGATGACTAATGGAATTTCTGCAGCAAGTAAATAGGCCAATGAGGCAAGCCCCAGGGCGAAAGCTATTGGAACACCAAAAAGTAAGGCTATAAAAAAAACCGCAAACAGTATCCAAATCATAGTTCTTGTTGTTTTGTTTTAATAAGCAATACAAACGCTGAATAGTAGGTGACTAAGATTCCCAAAATAAACATGCTACTGAAAACGTAAGACATTTTAATTTGTAGTGAGGGTGAAGTTTCTGATGATCCGATCCCAATGAATTTAATTGAATAATAGGATAGGAGTAACCCAAAAAGTAGAATAATCACATGAATGATCATTTGAACTATATTTTTGTTGCTTGCCTTGAGCTTATTCATAAAATAATCCAATTGTACGAATGCATGATCCCTGATCGCCAATCCCGATCCAAATGCCACAGAAAAAATAAAAAATATACGAGCAGCTTCTTCAGTCCAGTGTGGAGCACTTTCCATAAAAAATCTGGTAAACACCTGGATTACTACCGAAATCACCATTCCCAATAAGCTGAGAACCACTCCTGATTCAACCAAAAGATCAACGTATTTTCTTATTTTCATGCAGTCATAATTTGCAGAAACCTTTCCATTTTTAGATTACAATAATGCTTTTTTGAAATACAATTATTATCTCAAATATAGCTTGTTTCATGTCAATTCAAGCTTTCAATTTCTTCATAAACTTTGATCAATTCTTCAGGCAAACTTTCTTTTACTGCGCGACTTGCCTTATCCTGAAAAGCCGCTTTGTCAACAGCTTGAAATATCATGCCTTTTTTTTCCAATTCTTCGCGAAGGTATTGTTCTTCTGCTTTAAATAATTTTTGATGATATTCCTGAGTGAGTTTTCCTGCCTTGACAATTACTTCCTGTAATTCATCCGGAAGAGATTGAAATTTTTCTTCACCAATCACCACATAAACCCAGCCGATTACGTGTTCGGTAAGGTTCACATATTTTTGAACTTCATAAAAACTCGCGCTGTTAATTAGGGCAAATGGATTTTCTTGTGCCTCCACGGTCCCTTGTTGCAAAGCAGTAAATACTTCAGAAAATGTCATGGGCGTTGGTTTCGCTCCAAGTTCAGCCCATGTGTTTACGAAGATGGGAACATTTGGTACACGAATAATAATTCCTTTCAGATCATCTGGAGTAAGAATGGGTCGATTAGATGTTAGGTTTCTGGCGCCACGTTCAAAATACGCGATAGGTCTTAATCCTATATCGTTGATCATTGCGGTTGAGATCTGTTTGCCAATTTGTCCGTCAACCACTTTTTTCAAGTGGTCAGAATTTTTTATCAAATATGGTACTGCACAAAAAGCGGTAATATTTGACCAGTTTTGCATGCTTTCTCCTGTTGTGGTCATGTCTACGATTCCGGCCTTGATGGACCTGATCATGTCACGTTCTTTGCCCAATTGTTCCGCTGGGAAAACCCTCACTTCAATTTTACCTTCAGACAGATCCTCAACTAGCTCTTTAAATTTCAATGATGATTTATGCCAGATATCAGATTCATTTGCCTGATGACCAAATCTGAGGATAGTGGGAGAATTACCTTCCGTGCAAGAAAAAAAAGCCGATTATCAAAAAGAAATAAACAGCAATATTTAACCTATTTTTAATGTAGCGTGCCATCAGGTAATTATTGGGCTTAATTTATTTAAGGAGTATTTTTTTTTTGATTCTAAATATTTTACGTTAGCGAACCAAATTCTTCTTTCAATTCTTCAATAGCGATGTTGCATATTTTTTCAAAATTATCTAGTTGATCTTTTAGTAAATCAAGTTTCTTTTGTTTTGCATTTTTCTCAATTTCCAGCACTAAATCTTTCAATTTATGAATGCCCATAAATGTAATAGATGGTTTTATTTTATGGATCAAATTGGCGATATCGCCCGGTTCATTATTGGAATAATGAACCCAAATCTTTTCAATCTCTTTTGGTGATTGAGTTACAAATGATTTCACCATATCTGTTATAAAATTTATATCATTATCACTCATCTCTTTAAGATAAGTAAGGTCAACAACCTTGTTATGATCAGGTGTTTTTTCAGGGCTATTAATTACATGTTTCGTGAAGCTTTCAATATTAATGTTGCTGACAATTTTATTTTTTAAAGTTTCTGGTTGGAAAGGTTTCGACATATAATCATTCATTCCCGCTTCAATGCATTTCTCGTCATCGCCTTTAATTGCATTTGCCGTAAGGGCAATGATGGGTGTATTGGATTTCGGTGGTTTGAAATTGACTCTTATAAACTTAGTGGCCTCAAATCCATCCATAATAGGCATCCTTACATCCATTAGAATAAGATCGTAATCATTCTCCTTAAGTTTCTCCAGGGCGATCAAACCATTTTTAGCTACATCAGGAATGCAATTCCAATTTTCAAGGATTTTTTTTGTATATATTATATTAACATCATTATCCTCGACTAACAGCATTTTATACTTTGACAAATCAAGCTCCTTGCTTGCTGTTTTTGATGTTGGAGACTCTAATTTTGATTCATTCAAATCATCTTCTTTTCCAATTTTAAATTTGAGATTTACAGTGAATTTTGTTCCTTTTGCCAGCTTGCTGTGTACCTCGATGCTTCCTTTTTGAGCCTCAACAAGCTGTTTCACAATAGCCAATCCCAGCCCGGTACCTCCATATTTTCTATTGATCGCCACATCTCCTTGTTCGAAATTCTCAAATACCTTTTGCATTTTGTTTTCAGGAATACCAATACCGGAATCATCGATAATAAATTGGAAATGCCCATAGTTATTTTCTTCGGAAATCTTGAGCGCATATACTTTTACATAACCTCTTTTAGTAAATTTCACAGCATTTCCGATCAGGTTTGAGATGACCTGGTTTAAGCGGACCGGATCTCCAATAACTACCTCATCGATATATGGATCGAAATTTAAAGTGATGGAAATTCCTTTTTGTTTTGCGGCATAATTGAAGGAGCTTATTAGTGTATTGAAAAATGATTTAAGGTTGAAGCCAATTCGTTCAAATTTAATATTTCCTGATTCAATGGCAGAAAGATCTAAAATGTCATTGATGATTACCTGAAGGTTATTGGAAGAGATTTTTATGGCATGAAGATACTTTTTTTGTTCTTCTGTTGCAGGAATTTCCTCTAATAGATTTACCATTCCCACGATGCCATTTATCGGGGTTCTGATTTCATGACTCATATTTGCCAAAAATTGCTCCTTGGTATTTTTGGCTTTCAACAACTCATCGGAGTGTTTTTTTCGGTTTGTAATATCCACTGAAATCCCCAGTACATTTACAACTCCATCTTTATCAGGCAAAGGCTTTTTAGTCGTGTGATACCACCTTTCCTCACCATTCCTAAATAGGATTGATTCTTCGTATTCAATTGTTTCTCCAGTTTGAATTACTTTTTGATCAACATCAATATTTAATTTTGTATTCAGCTTATAATCAGATGGATTTATGATACCTTGCAGTAATATCTGTTTTTGATTTAGGTCGAATAATTCTGAAACGGCCTCATTCACCAATATAAATTTCCCGTTTTTGTCTTTAACATAAATGTAATTTGGTACCGTATTGAATACTTGCTGATAGAATTTTTTCTGGTCTTCAATTGTCCGAGATGCCTGGATATTTTGTGTGATATCTACAGAAAATCCAATAAGTAATTCTTTATTATTAGTGGTCTTAAGTATTTTTTTTCCAATATAGAAATGTCGTTTTCTGCCATTTATTTCTATTTCTTGTTGAGATATTTTTGGTTTTTTCGTCTTTCGGACTTCATTGTCGGCAAGCTCCAATTTTTCGGCAACTGCTTTGGGATACAGGTCATAAACAGTTTTATTAATAACGTTTTTTCTCTTTAACCCGATTGATTCTTCAGCATTTTTATTTAAGTAAATGAATTTTCCTTCTTCATCTTTAGTAAAAATGTTGATGGGCAAATAATTGAAAATCTCATTCAGGAGATTTTTTTGATTTATTACCTCAAGCTCAGCCATTTTATGACTTTTTATTTGATGGGCCTGATAATTAACAAGATTCCATGCTCTTGAAGTCATATTTCCGATAAGCTGAATAGTATCCATATTATCGGCAGCAAAAAAATTTATTTTTTGAGCAAATGCATATAAAATCCCAACAGCATCATTGACTGGCGTTAAAGGAATTAATACCTCTGATCCTGACTTAGATGTGTTTAGAAGCGGTATGAAATCTCCTTCCCTTTGATCAAGGATACTTTTATTATAAATGACCGTATCCTTTTTTATAAATTGATTGAGAAGTTCCTCAAGTTTGGATTTATTGAGGGGTATATCATCAATATCGTTCAGGTAATTGCTGGAAATTATTGAAAAATTATCGTCTTCCCAGTGATATTTAAAAAATACGTATAAATTAATGTCAGGGAATACACTATCAAAAGCAGCATTAAGTCCTTTATTAAAATCTGATGGAGTTTTAATGAGAAATAATTGTCTGGAAAAGTCATTAATTATTTTGATCGCACTTGATTTCTGCTCAATCAACATGGTATTTTGTTATTGATCTTTTAATTCCTCCATTTCTTTAAGGTATCGATAGATACTTGATTTTCCAATATCGAGTTTTTTTGCCACTTTCATAACGTTATTATCATATTTCTCGAGCAGATGACTTATAATTTTAAAAGTATATTCTTTTAATGTCAACTCCTCCAACTTCATTTTATTCTCATCAAGAATACTGCTAAACTTAATATCTTCTTCTTCAATTTCATCTCCGTTTGCCAAAACTGCCGCCAGATCCACAATTGATTTGAGCTCCCGAACATTTCCCGGATAATTATATTTGAGGAACTTATCCTGAGCCTTTTTTGAAAATTTCAATCCTTTGATTCCGTTTTCTGTACAAAAATCCTTTAGGAAAAAATTGGCAATTATCATGACATCATTATCTCTTTCCCTTAAGGGGGGTAGCCAGACGGGCAATCCTAATAGTCTGTAATAAAGGTCTTCTCTGAAATTTCCATTTTTTATTTCCTCTGCAAGGTTCCGATGTGTTGCTACTAATATCCTTACGTCTAGTTTAATCGTATTATTGCCTCCGATTCTCGTAACTTCTTTTTCTTGTATCACCCTCAATAACTTAGCCTGAAGGTTCAATTCCATTTCGCCAATTTCGTCAAGAAAAATAGTGCCGTTTTGAGCCTCTTCAAATTTACCGATGCGGCGTGTGATAGCTCCAGTAAAGGATCCTTTTTCATGCCCGAACAATTCACTTTCGATAAGTTCATTTGGAATCGCAGCAATGTTTACCGGAATGAAAGGTTCTTTCTTACGCTGTGAATTATAATGGATTGTTTTTGCTATCAATTCTTTTCCTGTGCCGGTTTCACCGGTAATAGATACCGTAATGTTTGTATTTACTGCTTTTTCAAGCATAGCAAAGACTTTTTTGATGGCTTTGCTTTTCCCAATTATACTTTTTTCAAAATCATACTTTTCTGATAGTTCAGTTCGTAGGCTATGAATTTCTTCAGTCAGGGTGATGTTTTTTCTTGCATTATTAATTGCATTGAGCAAACGATCTTTGGTATCCTCATTTTTTATGATGTAGTCATATGCGCCTAATTTTAATAGCTTTACAGCGGTCCCAATCTTTTCCTGGGCAGAAACAATGATGACTTGAATTGCAGGATCATAGTTTTTAACCTTTTTTAGTACGTCTTCTCCAGACATATCTGGCAACGAGTAATCAAGCGCTATGATGTTGGGCTTCAGATGCAAGTGTTTTATGCAATCACTTCCGGATGTAAAAATTCTGACTTCAAAATCAGGGTTCAGACTTAGAAGGTATTCAAGAAATTTTCTATATGTCGGGTCATCTTCTACTGCGAAAATTTTAATTGTGCTTTCCATATTTTATGGATAAATCTGTGTTGGCAAATTCAAATCTTAGTTAAGATCGACAATATAAAACTCTTTTGATAATTTACATAAAAACGACAAGCTGATATTATACGAAGTTTTGAAAATAAAAAAGACCACAGAATTTCAGTGGCCTTTTTATTTACTATTTTATACAAAAAATGCTTACCTATAATCGCGTTATAACATATTTTCTGGCCTGGGGAGTTGTTTATGCATTTCCAATATGTCAGTTAAGCTCAATTTTAATTTAGTATTATAAATGTGGTAAATGAGCTGCCATTCTTCAGGAGCCATAAATCCATCCGAGTTTGCAATCATTGACATCCAGGCAATACATTTTACTTTTAAATCATAATCACACTTATTCAGGGAAATAATACAATCTTCAATTACATCATCTTTGGGCATTCCTGAAATTCTTTCGAGAGTAGCATTAAAAACTTCATCAGCAATACCCTCATGCTTTTTCATCAATTCACCCATCTTAAGTTCCTTATCATCAATATGCCCATCGGCATTTATTAATAGATGATATAATGAAACAAGCCCTTCAATATAATTAGTTTTATTCTTCGTCACAGTCATTGCCTTTAGTGCATATTGTGCATTCATTTCTTGTTTGTGTAAGTAGATACAAATAAGGCGACATTAGTAACCATTAAATGCAAAAGTATATTGATATAATCATATTAAACCATAAAATACTATCAATTTTATCAATATAAGAAGTTTTTTTTATGAAAAGAATTTTTAAAATTACAATACTTAGTGATTTTCTTACATCAATTAGGACTTACATCTATAATTACATGGATCAGATATGGACAACTTTCACAAGTTGATTTAATGTTACTATACTTAATTGAAACTAAAACAATAATTCTTATCCGTTCGTGGTAAATAAAATGATTCTAAGGCCATTGAATATGCAAGTTGAATATTCTATTAAAATGAAGAATTTATAAAAAGAGCTGGCTCTATGAACAAAATATTCAGTCTGAAATGAGCTTGCTATAAATTCTTTATCACTTCAATAGTTCGTTGACTGTCTTCAGCAGCATTTACTTCTGTATTTTTGTAGGCAATTTTTCCTTTTTTATCTATGATAAAGGTCCACCGAGAAGCGGTCACTCCACGATCCAGTGTCATGTCAATGCCATTTATATTTCTTACAATTCCTCCTCCATCCCTTAATGGAACTCCAAATTTTTTGGCAATTTCACCATCATGGTCAGCAAGTAAAGGAAAATTAAGATCATGAGCTTCTTTGAAGTATTTTAGATTTTCTACCTTATCTCCACTGACACCAATCACCAATGCATCCAATCCATCTAGTTTTGCCTTGTCATCACGAAAGGCGCAAGCCTGTTTGGTACATCCTCCTGTCATCGCGGCAGGGTAGAAATAAACAATTATAATTTTATCCCCCACATAATCTTCAGAATTCCATGATATATTTGAATCGTCCAAGGCAGAAAATTGGGGTGATTTATCCCCGACATTTATCTGGGCAAAAACTGTAATCGTAATGACTATTAAAAGCGAGGTGGTTAAGACGGCAAGTTTCATAATTTATTTTTAAATGTTGTAGTAAACTTTTTCTTTTTTAAGAGACATATAATGTAATTTAAGACATTATTTGAAAAATTGTTTCAGCATTTTTAATTTATTTAAAAAAATTATGAACCGTAGACATTTTTTAAAATCCTCCTTTTTTGTTGGCGCGTTTGTTGGAAACTATTCTCTAAATGCCAAGCCGCTTATAAAGATCGACAAAAACCCAATCAAAATAAGTCTGAATGCTTATTCCTTCAATAAGGAATTGAAGGCAGGCAGTTGGTCACTTTTAGACCTCATCGATTTCTGTAAAAAACATGGTTTTGATGCCCTTGATCCCACTGGATATTATTTCCCGGGATACCCGGATGCACCAAGCGACGCCTATATAAATGAGTTTAAAAGAAAAGCATTTTTAGCAGGAATTGAGGTCAGCGGAACCGGAATCAGAAATGATTTCGCCAATGTGGATCCTTCAAAAAGAATAGCGGATTTAAAACTCATCGAGGCATGGTGTGGCGTAGCGAGCAAACTCGGAGCGCCATTGCTGAGAGTATTTCCCGGTAAAAAAATTAAAGATGACAGAGATAAAAATACAGTTGTTCGACAAGTGATTACGGATCTTAAAAAAGCATGTGAAATTGGGGAAAAGTATGGTGTGATGATTGCGATGCAAAATCATAACGACTTCTTGATATCATCGGAGGAAATAACCCAAGTAATGGAAGGCGTAAATTCTAAATGGCTGGGATTGTATCTTGATATAGGAAGTCTGCCATTCAGAGATGTGTATGAAGAGATTGAAACATTGATAAAATATGCAATTACCTGGCAGATAAAGGAGGAAGTTTGGGAGAATGGTCGCAAAGTACCAGTAAACTATGATCGACTTATGGAAATCATACATAAAGCCAATTATATTGGATATTTACCACTGGAAACATTGCAAAGTGATCCAACAAAAAACCTCCCTATAATGATCGATGAAATCAGAAAGCGACTTTAAATTCAATATTTCCTGACAGCGCATTCAATTATTATGAATTTCAAAGAAACACTAAAGAGTAAATACTCCATACTGGTTTTTATTGATATTTTGATGATGGTATTACTGGTCATAAATCTATCGATGATTATTTTCGATTGGATTTTTTCTGTTTCGTTAGTTAATATCTCGCTGAAGGAACATGTCCCGGATTTTTATGCCATGTATTATGAACATATCCATATCAATTTCAATGTAATTGACCTCGCTTTTGTCTCTGTGTTTTTGAGTGAATTTATATTTAGCTGGATTTTAGCTGTCGTTCAAAAAGTGTATAATAAATGGTTCTTTTACCCCTTCCTTCACTGGTACGATTTGATTGGTTGTATTCCTATTGGTTCCTTCCGATTTGTCCGAATATTCCGTGTGTTTTCTATTTTGATCAAGCTGCAAAATCTCAATATAATTGATCTCACTAACACATACCTTTATACCAAACTGAAAAAATACTATGGTATAATGGTAGAGGAAGTATCGGATAGAGTAGTAGTTAATATATTGGAGGGGGTACAGGAGGAAATTTCAAGTGGGGGTCCGGTAGTCGATAATATTATAAATGAAGTAATTCGCCCGAAGCAGGAATTGCTTGTGGAGTGGATTTCCAGGAGATTGGAGAATGCTTTGGAACGGGATGTACTTATCAGGAAAGATGAAATTAATGCTTATGTCAAAAAAGTGATTTCTGAAAGTTTGCAAAAAAATGCTGAATTAAAGACAATCCGACAAATGCCTGTGATGGGAAAAATGATCACAGAAACCATTGAAAATGCAATCAGTAATATTATCAATAACATCATAGAAAGTGCTCTTACTGACCTGGCATCCTACAAAAACAGGGCCTTAATAAAAGATGCCACGGATGTGATTATCAATTCAATTGAGCATAAAGATGAAGAGGCGCATCTCAACGAGATTTTCTCAGATATTTCTATTGATGTTATTGAAATTATTAAAAAGCAGATTCAAATCCAGAAATGGAAATTGAAAGAAGAAGCTGAACGTGATGCAGATATTGAAGGAGTAAAAAGTATTGATTTCCTATTGGCAGATAAAGAATAATTTAAGAACATTTTAATGCTTCGATTTGTTATTAAATTGAGCGCTAAGCTCATTTATAAGGGATTTAAATCTTAATTTTATTATGTTTGCGCGCTAAAGGAAGTAAGTATGGAAATAGAAATGGAAGCATCGATAGAAAAATATGGTTATTTAAATTTACCAATAGATCCAAAGATCAACCTGGAGCAGGAAATCCTTAGGCTAAAGAAGGAGAAGAATGCCATCATCCTTGGTCATTTTTATATCACCCCTGACCTCCAGGATATATCCGATTTTATCGGGGATAGCTTGGGATTAAGTCAAAAAGTTGAAAAGACTGAGGCAGACGTCATCGTATTTCTGGGGGTGCATTTTATGGCTGAAACGGCAAAAATTTTAAATCCGGGAAAAAAGGTAATTATTCCCGATTTGAATGCGGGTTGTTCACTTGCTGAGTCGGCGCCTGCCGATAAATTTGCAGCCTTCAAAGCTGAGCGCCCGGATCATAAAGTATTATCATATATCAATTGCTCAGCGGATATCAAGGCGCTTTCAGATGTGATCTGTACTTCTTCAAATGCTGAATCTATTGTAGCTAGTTTTGATGCAAATCAAAAACTTATTTTTGCTCCCGATAAAAATTTAGGCAATTATATAAATAGTAAGACTGGGAGAAATATGGTATTGTGGGATGGCGCTTGTATGGTGCATGAGAAATACTCTCTGGAAAAAATTCTTGCGCTCAAAGATCAGCATTCCGATGCTGAGTTTATTGCTCATCCGGAATGTGAAAAACCTGTTTTGATCGTTGCTGATTTTGTTGGTTCTACTACCGCACTCTTAAAGTATTCTCAAAAAAGCGATTCAAAGAAATTTATCGTTGCTACTGAAAGCGGTATTTTGCATCAAATGCAAAAAAACAGTCCGGACAAGATTTTTATCCCGGCGCCTTCGATTGACTCCACCTGTGGTTGCAATGATTGCTCGTTTATGAAGCTCAATACCATGGAAAAACTTTATCTTTGCCTCGAACATGAGCAACCGGAGCTGACCTTGAGCGAGGAATTAATTAATAAAGCGAAAATTCCAATTTTAAGAATGCTGGAAATTTCAAAAAAACTAAATCTCTAAACCCCCATAAGAATTGGCTTCAATTATAAAGTCCGATTATTTAGTAATTGGTAGTGGTGTTGCAGGCCTGAGTTTTGCATTAAAAGTTGCTGAATATGGACAGGTGAATTTAATTTCCAAGCGATTGGCTAATGAATCCAACACCTCCTATGCACAAGGAGGCATTGCTTCAGTGACCAATAAAACGGATGATTTTCAGAAACATATCAAAGATACTCTCGTTGCAGGGGCCGGTCTTTGCCATCAGGATGCGGTTGAATTTGCAGTTTCGGAGGCTCCTGAAAGAATAAATGATTTGATAAAATGGGGTGTAAATTTTACTAAAAGTAAAGATGGGTCCTATGACCTGGCGCGTGAAGGCGGTCATTCAGAGCATCGCATTTTACATGCAGCAGATATGACCGGCGCCGAGATTCAGCGCGCGCTGCTCGAAAATGCTAAGGCAAACCCCAATATTCATATATATGAAAATCATTTAGCAATTGATATTATCACTGAGCACCATGTCCTTGGCAATCTCCAATCTGCTTTTAACATCTGTTTTGGGGCGTATGTGCTGTGTGAAAAAGGTAGATGCGTAAAAACATTTCAAGCAAACTATACCGTCATCGCGACAGGCGGAGCCTCCAAAGTATTTTTGCATTCTACAAATCCAGATATTGCCACCGGCGATGGAATAGCGATGGCCTATCGCGCGGGGGTGAGGATTGCCAATATGGAATTTGTTCAGTTTCATCCGACTTCATTGTACAATCCCGGACGAAGATCATTTCTTATTTCTGAAGCATTGAGAGGTTTTGGTGGTAAATTGATGAACGGCGGCAATGAATATTTCATGCCGAAATATGATCAGCGGGCAGATCTGGCCCCAAGGGATATCGTGGCCCGGGGCATTGACGCAGAAATGAAAAAACGGAGGGAGGACTGTGTGTTTTTAGATATGAGACATCTGGATGCAGAAGAAGTCCGTACAAGGTTCCCAAATATTTATAAATACTGTAAGGAGTCTATCAAAATAGATATTTCTGCTGAACCCATACCTGTGGTTCCTGCAGCACATTATTTTTGTGGGGGCATTATGACGAGCCTCACAGGACAAACCTCTATGCAGAACCTTTATGCAATCGGCGAAGCGGCACATACCGGATTGCATGGCGCCAATCGACTGGCGAGCAATAGCCTTATTGAAGGATTGGCATTTAGCAATAATGCGGCGATGAAAGTGATCAATAAGCGACCTAGAAATTTTGGAACTGTGGTCATCCCTGAATGGGATGAATCCGGGATTGTGGATGAAAAAGAATGGGTATTAACACGGCATAACAAGAAAGAAATCCAGAACATTATGTGGGATTATGTAGGTATTGTGCGATCCAAAAAACAATTGAACAGGGCCAGAAGACGTGTACATGTGATTTACCAGGAAATTGAAGATTATTATAAGAAATCAAAAATTTCCGGAGAATTGGTTGAATTGAGAAACCTTGCATCCATTGCCTTTCTGATCATTACTTCAGCCTTGAGAAGAAACGAAAGCAGAGGTCTCCACCACATGACTGATTATCCTGAAAAGAGCGAAAAGTATTTAAAGGACACCATTATTTAGAATCATTCTAAAAAACTTAGTAGTTTTACAATTTCAAAGCTGAAAGCGCCTTTTCTGTTTCTGACTATATAATGTGTATGTGATAGCAATGTTTTTGCTTCATGTTTGCCTACCTGCAAATGCAAGTGGTTTATGAATCATAAAATTTAAACAACCATCATATAAATGTTGTTTAATTGTTCGGTTAGCTGTAGAAGAAGGTAATATATTAATCTGATCGAATGAGTAATACAATAGAAGAAAAGCAAAATGTAGTCATCAAATTTGCGGGAGATTCCGGTGACGGGATGCAATTGGTGGGTACTCAGTTTACTAATAATACTGCCTCAATTGGTCACGATTTAGGCACATTCCCCGATTTCCCGGCTGAAATAAGGGCTCCTCAGGGTACCATCCCGGGAGTATCCGGATTTCAAATTCATTTTGGAAGCACAGAAGTATATACCCCGGGAGACACCTGCGATTTGTTGGTGGCAATGAATGCCGCTGCACTTAAGAGTAATCTTCATAATGTTAAAAAAGGGGGAATTCTCATTTTGAATACATCTGGTTTTGATTCACGAAACCTGAAACTCTCCGGCTATGATATAAATCCATTGGATGACGATCAACTTTCGACTTACCTGGTGTATAAAATTGACATCACAAAGCTGACCAGAGAAGCTTTGCTTAATATCGAGATGGGTGTCAGGGAAAAAGACAGGTCAAAGAATATGTTTGTGTTGGGCTTTATTTATTGGTTGTATAACAGAAATCCCGAGAATACCATTCATTTTATTGAAAGGAAGTTTAAGGATAAGAGTGATGTCCGCGAGGCCAATATTAAAGCTTTAAAAGTCGGCTATAATTATGGAGATATTACGGAAGCATTTTCTAGTCGCTTCAAAGTAAAGCCGGCAAAAATGTCTCCCGGTACCTACAGAAGTATTACAGGAAACCCCGCGCTGGCTTTAGGATTGGTCGCTGCTGCAAAAAAGACAGGATTACAGCTTTTTTATGGGACATACCCAATTACACCGGCAAGCGATGTGCTTCACGAATTGGCAAAATATAAGAATTTTGGCGTAAAAACATTTCAGGCAGAAGATGAAATTGCCGCCATTTGCTCGACTATCGGAGCAGCTTTTGGGGGAAATCTTGGAATTACCGGTACTAGCGGTCCCGGATTGGCTTTGAAGGCTGAGGCCATTGGCCTGGCGGTAATGCTTGAGTTACCATTGGTGATTTTGAATGTGCAGCGAGCTGGACCAAGTACCGGATTGCCAACCAAAACGGAACAATCTGATTTATTGCAAGCGGTTTACGGAAGAAACGGAGAATGTCCCATGCCTGTGATTTCGGCATCCACTCCATCATCTTGTTTTGATGTGGCCTATAAAGCTGTGAAAATAGCTATAGAGCATATGACGCCGGTATTGGTCTTGAGCGATGGATACATTGCCAACGGAGCAGAACCATGGAAATTTCCTAAATCTGCTGATTTAGAAAATATTAAGGTTGATATATTAAAAAGTAAGGAAAGTGATGAGAAGTTCATGCCTTACCTCAGAGATGAAAACCTCGTTCGCAAGTGGGCGGCGCCTGGCGTAGAAGGTTTGGAGCACAGGATTGGTGGATTGGAAAAAGAAGAAAATACTGGAAATGTATCGTATGATCCGGATAACCATCAGCTCATGGTAAAAACAAGGGAGGCGAAGATCGAAAAAATTGCTGATTTCATTCCGGTGCAAACGGTTGACTCTGGTGAAAATTCCGGGACGGTGTTAGTACTGGGATGGGGCTCAACATTTGGTTCGATAAAAAGTGCCGTAAAGGACCTGATTGATGAAGGATATAAAATATCACACGCACAATTGACCTACATTAAACCTTTTCCAAGAAATTTGGGTGAGCTGATGAGTAAGTTTGATCGTGTCTTGATCCCTGAAATAAACAATGGTCAGCTCATCAAACTGATCAGGGACAAATACCTCATTGACGCCATAGGGTATCATAAAATCAAAGGAACTCCAATTACTAAGATTGAGTTAAAAGAAGAAATTTTACGAGTATATTCTTTTGCTTGATCCAAATATTGGAATAAAATTTAAAAAGAGCATAAACTGATTGAACTATTTTTTAGTGAAATCAATAAATAGTTCAGATCAAAAAGAGTTTAGATATGAAAATTAAAGCGCCGGTAAAAAGGTCGACGAGTACCATAAATATTCAGGACCAAAACAATGGAGGAATGACCTCAAAAAATTTAGTTTCAGGGCAAGAGGTGAGATGGTGCCCGGGTTGTGGAGATTATTCAATTTTAAAACAAATGCAAACCATCCTTCCCCAAACAGGATTGGAGAAAAAGGATATTGTATTTGTGTCCGGTATTGGATGTTCATCTCGGTTTCCATACTATCTGGATACCTATGGGATGCACAGCATTCATGGCAGGGCAACTGCTATTGCCAGTGGGCTAAAGGCGACCCGACCTGAGCTGAGTGTGTGGGTTGTTACCGGAGATGGTGATGGTCTTTCGATTGGAGGAAATCATATGGCGCATTTGCTAAGGAGAAATTTTGATTTAAATGTGTTGCTGTTTAACAACGAAATCTATGGCCTGACTAAAGGGCAATATTCTCCAACTTCAAGCATTGATAGTATCACTAAGTCTACTCCTTTGGGATCTTTGGATCATCCTTTTAATCCTGCGGCATTCGCTATGGGAGCTGAAGGCACCTATATTGCAAGATCTATGGATCGTGATCCAAAACATTTGCAAGCGATGCTCAAGAGGGCTCACGAGCATAAGGGGACTTCATTTCTGGAAATCTATCAAAATTGCAATATTTTTAATGACGGCGCCTTTTCTGCTTTTACTGATAAGGATGGTAAAAAACTAAATGCCCTTTTTGTGGAGCATGGAAAGCCCATGGTATTTGGACAGGAAGATGAATTAGGGATCAGGCTTGATGGCACCCAACCTGAGCTTGTTAAATTGAGTGATGGGTATTCTTTGGACGATCTTTGGGTCCATGATGAACATGATGCCATCAAGGCAAACATCCTCATTAGGATGGAATCCTTGTATCCAGACAAACATATTCCAAGGCCTTTTGGAGTTTTGTATGCCGGACAGCGTGCAAATTATGAAGTGGTACTGGAGCAACAGCTACAAGATGCCGTTGCTCAACAAGGAGAAGGGGATCTGGATGCATTGATCGCTGGCAATGAAACATGGGTAATTGAGTAGATCTGGCAAAAAGCGAAAGGCAAAAGCTGAAAACTTGTCAAGAAACATCTGAAGTTTTGGCATTTTTGGCTAGTGAGCTAATTACTAATTCTACTTTCACCTTTCAGCGTAGGGGTAGAAAAGTAGAAAAATCAACCTTGGGATCTAATCTATCAAGCGATTCTAGGAAATTTCAAACGTCTGGTTTTTAACGGCGATCTGCATTTCTTTTTCTTCCTCCCGCATTTTATTTTTTTATTGCTGCATTTCTTTTCCTGCCAAATGCATTTATAGTGTCCCTTACGCCTTGCATTGGCATCCGCACGGCAGGTTACATCATTCCTTGCTCGCCGGTCACTTGCCCTATTTCAATAAATTTGTATGCAACTAACCTGAGTTGAATTGCTATTACATTTTATTTATTAATTCTACTTTCACCCTTCAGGGTAGGGGTAGAAAAGTAGAAAAATCAACCTTGGGATCTAATCTGTCAAAGTAGAACTAAATTCATTCACTATATTCGCCCCCTTTTTCCTTTCTGCTGTGGTGAAATTATCAACTATAGCGCTGCTATGTTTTCAAATTTTGCCTTGTATAAAGAAAAAATTAAAACAAAAATTTAGTAAACCAATTTAATACTTATCACACTAGAAACTGTTCGGAAATAAATAAGGATTTTACTAATGAAAGCCTCTCCTCTGAAACACCGATTGCTTTTCCTGAAATCAGTGGGGATTTCAAATTGCGAGTTCAAATCTAAGAAGCATGTGAATCATGCAGAGGGTTTCTAAAGTGACCGGGACTTATTCTATGTTTCAGCCCTTTTGCAGCTAATAATTTAGCGAAGACCAGATCAATTATTAGTAAGCCCTTATGTTGTAAAACTAACAACGTTTTTCAAATTAAATTTACTATCATCCGAAACTTCAAAAAAAATCATATTTAATATGAAACAAAACGTCAATCGAATGCTTCCAGCTCCCATCCAAACGAAATGGAGTCTGAAATTCTATTTTTTGTCCACGATTCAAACCGGTACCTTTTAATGTGCTTAGGACTCACTTTATGTAGTTTCCTTCCGAGATCATTCCACAGATAAAGCAAAACATACTCTTTGTGTAGCGAAATGATTTTTGCCTCTTCTTTATACAAGTTCTCAAAGTGAGGAGATTCTGGCTATAAATAGTGCTGCATGTCAATAAAATGAACAAAAAATAAAAATGAATTTTGACATATGATAATAATTTAAGGCTTTCTATAAATGATAAATATGTTGGTTTTAAATCTAAATTCCGATTATATTTCAGGTAAAAAATTTGCTATTCAATCTTAATCTAACATCTGTTTGTGATATGTTTAATGTGTATTTGATTAGCATATATTATTATTTGGATTTTTTGTCATTTCATATCTGATCGATTATTTGCACAATAATGTGATTGATAAATTGTGGATTATATTTGAGATCTGCTTCGCCCACACGGACTATGATTATATTTTTTTTTGGATACACATAAATCAATTGTCCATAAAGACCTCTGGAAGAGTAGAAATCATATTGCTTAGGTCCCAAACAGAAATTATATTGGAAGTTCCAACAACTGCCTTCAGTTGTGTCTCGTTTAGTGGCTTCTGAAATAAAACGCTGTGACAGAATTTGTTTATTTTCCCAAACACCATTATTCAAGTATAATCTTCCCAATTTCGCTAAGTCGATAGCTGTACAATTCAGGCAGGAGAAACCTTTTTCCATTGAATCTTCTTTTTTATTATCTAAACTCCATGTTGCTTCGTATTGCATCCCTATTTTTTGCCAGATTTTTTGCTGTAGATAGGACGATAAAGTAGTACCTGTTGCTCTTTCTAAAATCAAAGCGAGCAATTGGGGGTTAAACACTACTATAATGAGTTTCTTTACCAGGAGGGCCATAGAGTTCCGTCTTTAGAAGCAATTTCCGCAAATCGTGACCATAATAGTACCTGGCGTTATCCGAAAAAGGATTAAACTTGGAATCAGAGAATTTGATTCCTGATGTGTGATTTAATAAATGTCGTATAGTGATTTTAGAAAAGCCTTCAATTTCTATAAGTTCAGGGATATAATTGGTGATTGCTTCGTCAACATTTTTAATCAATCCTTCATCAATCGCAATTCCTACTAAAGTTGTAATAAATATTTTCGTAACTGAAAATGTATTAAATATGGTATTACACTCAAATTTTTCATGGTAGATTTCATAAAGAATGGTATCATTTCTGATTATAATAAAGGCGGCTACTTTTGATCCTTTTATATAATCATCCAGCTTTACAACATTAGGCAATAAGGAGTTGTTGTTAACTAAAATTACTTTCCCCAAATCGGGTGAAATTTTAGCTTTTGGAAAATAGAATATAGACTCAGGAGAGTTCTTTATAACACGACAAGGAAATATTTTATAGTCTGAAATATCAGGAATGTTATAAATCACTGCGCAAGATGAAATCACCGCTGTCAGAACAAATATTAATTTAATATGTTTTAAATGATTGTACATTTCAATCAATCTAGTAGCAAGTATCACATTCTGCTGATTCAGATAATAATCCTGCAATGGTATCATGAGCATCTCCAGATGCAGCCCCGATTAAAAGTCTTTGTCCAAAGCTTCCTTTGTCTGGATTTTAAATGTAGCAATCTGGGCAAAGGGAATGTCCTATTTTTAAAAATTGCTAATGCTCTCATCAGTATTTGATGCAGCCATTTTTAAAATGATTATGCTCGAACCAGTAGGTTTTTAAAATTTCATTTTGTTTAAAAGTTTCGCAGTTTTTTATAAACGATATTTCATATAATTAGACAATCCAATACGATTTCAGACTAAATGAATAGAAAGAAATACATAAGATGTTTAGTGCTTCGATAAAAAATGTCTTCCTGGATTTGCACATTATTTGCAATTAAAAGCATTTCATAATGTAATTTTACGGACTAACAGGCAATCCCGTCCCTCCAAATTCATTTAAACAGATTTTAGGGACCGTTGCTCCAAATTTTGAATTGATGGCATCGATAAACACATTGGCAGTAAATGCGTAACCCCGATCATTCGGGTGTAGTCCATCCTCTGAGTAGGCGCTTGCGGGGGGTGCAAAAGTTGAAGCTATCGTAACTCCATCGATAAGCATACCGCCACCGGTAACCGAAGCTCCCAAAAGCGTGTTGTAGGCGGTTTTTACATCAGCGACTACGAGCCGGTCGCCACTTCCTGAAACAGCGCCACCTATTACTACATTATAACCGGCAATATTGGTTTCAATTTGTATTATTTCATCTACAGTCAATGCATATTGGTCAGCAACTGGCCAACTGACTCCTTGAATGGCGGTAGAAATTCCCAGATATGGCTTTCCAAGAACTGCTCCTGCCGCCAAAGGTATTAGGTCTGTGGGCTTGGTTTGCCTGGCTTGTGCGAATGGGACAAGCGCCCCGGCTCCATTTGCCACCATCAATTCTGTCAGGTCTGTAAGTGATTCATCCGTAATTAAAATACTATTATCACCCTCAACATAATTCAGAAGCCTTTGATCTCGTTCTTCACTTGATATTGCTCCAAATTCAGCCATAGCATTTAGAAAAGCATTGTAACCGTCTGCCAAACCGGCCTGAACAGAGCTTGCAGTAGCTTCATCCAACGGTATGGCATTATATGGTATAGTGGTAAAATAAGGATATGTGACAATACTTGGAATGTTTCCAACCACACCTTTGAAAACCGGATTAACGGTAAGCATGGTTGTAATAAGTCCATTAAATTGTAAATTAAAATCTGCTACGGAGGTCAATGGGAAAGTTCCATCTGCACCCAGCGCTGCATGCAGCAGCGCATCATCCATTCCCAACCATATCAGGTAAAAACTTCCTGCAGCTCCCAGAGCATCTTCAACAATTGATTTCACTCCCGGATTACTCGCAAATCGAGCCCATAGCGGGTTGAAAAACGGACTTGATGGATTTCCTGTATCCGGAATCAAAGCTTGCCCCAGGAATAGAAATGGCACGCCAAAGTTGTTTAAAGCTGCTTTATCTCCCATAAATGCAGTGGGTAGGTCTGCAGTATTATATGGAACAGGAACTCCGGGTGCGCCTGCTGGAGCCGGCACAGCGCCACTTCCATCATCAAACAAAACCATTCGTCCCAAAATAATGCCCTGGCCCGGGTCTGAAAGTTGGATGTTAAAACCGTTAAAAGAGTTAATGTCAGGTTGGTTAAATGTGGCGCTACCACCAGCACATTCCAATTGCTTTGCAATTATTTTTGCCATCGAATTGCTCTGACCTGCATCGTATAAAGCCCCTGCCTGAAAGCCGGCTACATATGAGTTTCCAATGGTCACAAACTTATCAAATGAAGCGCTTCCTGATCCTGCTCCATCGGGGCAGGAAATACATCCGGCATCAGGTGGCGGAGGCTCTTCAAGATTTATTACTTCTTGTGCACAGGATGAAATGATCAATGTGATTGTAAGTAGGATATATATGTTTATGTTTTTCATGATTCAATTCGTTTATGTCGGATAGGATTATTAATTCAAGAATTCATCAAATGTAAGCGAGAGGTAGAATTGCTTACCGACAAATGGTCCTCCAGCATTGGTGCGATAATCGCCTCCAAATAAATTCGTCCCTCCTAATTTTACGATGGTTTTGATATTTGGAATCTTATAGTTTACCTGAGCATCTAATACTCCAAATTCAGGTACATTCCAGAATCCAAAGGAGGATTCCCATAAGAATTTATCCTGCCATCTGTAATTTACGCTAAAACCAAAATTCTTGACGACTTTTCTATTGCCGATGCCTATATTGAATTTATTTTGAGGAGTATTAAATCCAGCTCTGAAATCAGTATTCGCTTCAGCGCCAAGATCAAAGGTGGCATAATTGTAATTTCCGGTAATGGTATATCCTCTGTAAACGTTATATGTGAAACCAATTCCCGCTCCCATTGAGGTTACTTCATTCGAACTATTCACATAGGGAGCGAACAATGAACCAGGTGCAATAGCATCACCCCGATGACTAGTTGGCAGTTTGCTGTTAATTAAATCACTCCCAAGAAAATCAGTATAACTTGAATAATAGCCGTTTATATCCAACATTAAATTATTTGAAATTATCCCTTTATACCCAATCTCATAGGCAATCAGCCGTTCTGGATTGACGTAGTTAGTATAAGAAGTTACTAACAGATCTGGATTCCCACTGTCGGGATCTGGATTTCCGGTTTCAGGGTCTAAAGTGCCTCCTGACGCCCGGAATGCATTGTAGGAATCTTGTGTCCAGGCGCCTCCCTCATGCACACCATACCGCTCAGCATTAGCTTTTGTACTTCCGAGAAGTGTTCCTCCGGTAGATGGGAAAAATATAAATTGAGCCTGCGTATCAGGATTCCTAAACCCGGTCTGAAAAGAAGCTCTAAAATTATGCGTATCGTTAAAGCTGTAAACGGCAGAGAGCCTTGGTGTTACCTGCCCATCGAAGTTTTCATTTTTATCGTATCTCAGAGAACCGGTTAGTCTTAATGCATCTGCAAAAGTTTTCGCGATCTGCCCGTAAAAACCATATTCATTGATGTCTATTCTCTCAAATTCAGAGCCTCCATCAGGTGCTTCATTAAATATTGTGCCTTTAGAATACAAACTATATTGCCTGAAATTACCACCGATCATAATTTCCGCAAAGTCTATTTCTTTGAAATTGTAATTAAATTCTGCATGATAGAGTCGTGAGTTATCAAAAAATGACGATCCTGGGGGTGTACGCTGGAAAAAATTATCTCGCACACTATTCATAAGGTTATCAAATTCTTGTGTTCCTTCAATGGGCCTATCTCTGTCAGCAAAGGCACGGCCTGCATTATGAGCTGCTGCTTCATCGCCTGCAGGGACACCTGGTAAATAACCCTGCATAGCCAGCACATAATATTGGGCATATTCCGGTGCCCATTTTGCAATTGTTGGGCTATAATACTCGTTCGCAAATATTCCCTGAGCACCCATATTCCAGGAGTCAGCAGCTCCTGTTTCTGTCATATAAGCTCTTATAAAGTAATTATCAGATTTCAATTCCAGTTTATGAAACTGTTGTGTAAAACTTCTTAGCACATACTTTTCAGTTCCCTGGTAAATGGAACTCCCGCCCCCATATCTGTAATTATATAGTAATTCTAAATTATCTGTAATCCGATAATGCAAAGCTACATCACCTTTGATACTTTGCGCATCGTCATTGTCCAGCAACGATTCTTCTGTAAATCCAGTTCTTCTCAAATCCAATGTGCCAAATGTTCCTCCTATCGGGACAGGAATTATCGCTTCATCACCGTATAAATTTAATCCATCAAAGTTCGGATTGCCGCTCAGATCTACGGTTGATTCAGGATTAACCCTGTCCGTCTTGTAATCGTTACCTAGCCAATCCCTTGCCTTCAAAAATGAAAAATTGACTTTAAATGCAAATTTGTTATTGAAGGCTTTTGCATACCTGATGCCCACTTGATAAAAAGGACTGGAAGATTCATGAGCTTCCGAAGATTCATGTGCATTTGATCTGGTCAGTCCGCCTTTTACTTGTACACTCAATCCCTGGTATTCAAAAGGGCTCTTGCTATTCATGAAAAGAATGCCATTGAATGCGTTGGGCCCATACAAGGCAGAAGCCGCTCCTGGGACCAACTCCATACTTTCTGCATCCAACTCACCAATACCTACAATATTACCGGTAGGAAAATTAAGCAACGGAGCAGAAATATCCATCCCATCTACCAACTGTACAAATCGAACATTGGCTATGGTAGCAAAACCTCGTGTATTGACCTGGTTGAAGTTTATACTTCCACTGCTCACTTGAACTCCTTTTACAGTTGCCAGGGCATCAAAAAATTCAGGAGCTGCAGATTGTTGAATGGTCAATAAATCGATTTTTTCGATTGTTACAGGTGACCTAAGAATATTTTCTTCCATTCTCGACGCAGATACGACTATTTCTTGTCCCAGAATGGTTTGTTCTTCTAAAATGATTTCCAGACCTGCCGAATTCACATCATTAATTACCAATTCCTGGGTGGTGTATCCAACAAAAGAAAAAACTAGTGACAAAGGAGGAGGTTGATTTACCTTCAGATTAAATTCTCCATCCGAATTTGTAATTGTGCCTATTACCAGGCCTTTTACAATGATATTTACTCCTGCTAGTGCATCTTTAGTAGCAGATTCATTAACTACTCCGGAAATAATGGTGGATTGCGCAAATGCTGTTGAGGTGGCAAATGCAATGATGGCAAATGCCAACAATGAATTGTTTTTAAATAGGTTCATAAAATGGGATTTAGGTTAAATATTCAGTTTATACTGTTTAAGAATAAAGAGCTGTTTTTTACTCTTTTTCTATTAGTAACATGATAAGTTACAACATTATATGAAAAAGAAAAAAAATAAAGAAAAGTAATGATTTTAAATCATTCGGTATCAGTAGAATCCCGTTCGTCAAAATGTGGCATTAATAGAATAGAAATTATTGGTTATCATATTATTTGTAGCAGGACTTGGTATAATTTTATGGTAAATAGTGTCAATGAGATAAACCGGTTCATGCAGACACTTTGCGCTTTTTGTGGTATTATTTTAGGGACGAATTGGTATTTAACGGTCATGGTATTATGGCATTCGAATTGTAGCTAATGAAATCTACCTGCTTGAATTTTCATTGAAATGAACTAATTGTACATTTAAACTGTATTCATTAAAATGACCAATTAATACTTCTTCATGAAAAAGCCCTTCTTTTTAATTCTCGCCAATCTAATTTTAATTTTTTCAGTTGCTGCTCAGGAGTATACTTCACAAAAGGATATTACTGAAAAAGTAATTGTCTATTTTGAACAAGATCAAACCTCTGAAATATATGCCTTGTTTGATGAAACCATGCAATCTGCCATTACAATCGAAAAACTTAGTGAGATATGGAAAACGCTCCCAACTCAGGTCGGTAAATATATTGGTTCTGGTGAGGCCGTTGCTTCAGAGGTTCAGGGCATGGTAGTTGTGAATCATTTCCTCGATTTTGAAAATGTAGATCTTGATTTAAAACTGGCTTTTAATGAACAGAATAAAATAAGTGGCCTGTTTTTCGTGCCGGCAGCAAAAAAAAAAGAGTAGATAAGCCTGACTTGGTTTCCAATTCAATTTTTGAAGAAATAGAATTCATTCTTCCATCAGGTGATTTTAAACTTCCCGGAATATTAACTTTTCCAAAAGGTATAACTCAATACCCAATTGTAGTATTTATTCATGGTTCGGGGCCAAATGATCGTGATGAGACGATAGGACCAAACAAACCATTTCGCAATCTTGCCCATGGACTGGCGAGATGCAATATTGCTTCGTTTCGATATGATAAACGTACTTTTGTGTATGGAGCAAAAAGTACGGTAGATGGACAAAATATCGAACTTAGACAAGAAGTTTTGGACGACGCAGAAAGTGCGATTCGATTTTCCTCCGAACAGAACGGTGTTGATAAAATATTCGTTCTAGGCCATAGCCTTGGCGGCATGTTAGCTCCAAAAATTGCTGGCGAAAATACAGAAGTGGATGGCATTATACTCATGGCAGGAAATGCCAGACCATTGGAACAACTGATCCTTGAACAATATAATTATTTGCTATCTCAAGACGGATTAAGCAAATCTGACCAAAATATTTTGGATGAGCTACAGGTACAAGTTGACAATTTGGAAGGGTTACATGAAAATGCAAATGACACTTCCAATAATCTCCCATTGGGATTAACTGCAACATATTGGAGATCACTTATGGAGTATAATCAAGTTGAAGAAATACAATCTATCGGCCAAAATATTTTAGTTCTTCAGGGAGAACGGGACTACCAGGTAACCATGGAGGATTATAAACTTTGGCAAGCTGCCTTAAAAGAAAACGACAAAGCGATTTTTAAGTCTTACCCGAAGCTAAATCATTTGTTTTTAGAAGGAGAGGGGCCGTCCTATCCAAAAGAATACCAGGTAGAAGGATCTATTCCTGATTATGTGATACAAGATATTTCGGATTGGATTTTGGAAAATAATTGATCTTCATGAAACCAATATTAATTTTGACTTTTTCTCATTAATGAGAAAGGTAATCTTGTATATTTGCAGCCCATTTTTAAATCTTAATTTTTAATATAATATGAGTAGCTGGTACGAGTGTAAAGTAAAATATAATAAAATAGATGATGTTACAGGTAAAGAGAAAAAGGTGACCGAACCTTATCTGCTTGATGCTGTTTCATTTACGGATGCTGAGAAGCGGATTTACAAGGAGATGGAAACGTATGTTTCCGGTGAATTTTTTGTAACCAATATCAAAGTGGTAAATTTTTCGGAGCTTATCCCCAATGAGCAGGGCGACAGATGGTTTAAGTGTAAATTGACTTATGTCAGTATCGATGAAGAGGCCGGCAAAGAAAGAAAAATCAATTCTTATCTGCTGGTACAATCGAATAACATTAAAGAGGCTTATGATCAAATTGATGAATACATGAAGAGTTCTGTCAGCGATTATTCGATTCCGTCTATCACAGAATCTCCCATTCTTGATGTATTTCCATATTATAGCGATGAGGAAGAAGTGCCAAAAAATTTAATTCCAATCGAGGACGTTGTTGCTGATTAAATTGGTGGCTGTGGCAGGTCTGTTACCCAGCCATTTCACCAATAGCTTATTAACATAGATAGTTGCTAAAGGTATTTGAGTAGTTCAATAAGTTCTTTATCAGAGATGTTTTCCTGTTCAGATTTATCGTAAATGTAAAGAAGGTAAACAGTGGTATCCGTAATATGCAGATGAGTAATAACTCTTGCTCCGCCACTTTTACCCTTTCCTTTTGATTTATAAGTAGTTGTATTTTGAAGCAATTATGTCTAATGGGAGTGCCTTTTGTAGGATCATCTTCCAGGGAAGTAATCAATTCGTATAACTCTTGTTTTAAAGATGGGAATTTTTTCAGCAGTTTTTTTGCTTTGCGTTTGAATTTGGAAGTAAGCTCAATCTTCAATTTCATCGAGGAAATCTCTTGCCGATTGTAATTTTATTTTTCCCTCTTTCGCCAACTTTACTTCATCCACTGCCGCTTTAAACTCCTTAAGAAATTCAGCTTTAGAATCTGTAATTTGAGTAGCTTCTACGAAAGTGAAATTTTTGAGCACTTCCAAAAAAAATGCTGCTTTGTTATCTTTAATGTCGAGTAGTATTTTCATAAAAGCCAATTAAGAATGAAAGCCTTTTTATGTTATGTCATTTTATTTCCTACATACAATTTGTTGTCAGTAAGTTAAGGATTCATGACCCATTTATGTAAAAATAGAGAATTAATATGTTTTATAAAATTATAATTGTCTTTCCGAAAAAATGTTGTAACGGATTGATGAGTTGCTTTGTGAGACATTACAACTTTTCATTATTAAAAAACGCTCATCTAAATCACTCCAAAACAACCTTGCTGTTCAGCCAGTCTGCCCG
>SDBV01001725.1_pt1 | contig 32745 bp, 25 predicted proteins | sample 2277081 | NCBI WGS metagenome assembly SDBV01 (sample SAMN10402039, study PRJNA504765) | marine sediment metagenome | isolation source: marine sediment core GS10_PC15, 223 cmbsf | place: Arctic Ocean: Southern Knipovich Ridge | collected 2010 | reverse complement strand
TAATACGAATTTTGTTCCCGGATATAATTTCGTAAACGATACTACCCACGCCAACGACGACCACTATCACGGAACCCACGTAGCCGGAACGATAGCGCAGTCCACCAACAATAACCTTGGTGTTGCCGGTGTATCTTACGGAGCGTCGATAATGCCGGTAAAAGTTTTGAATACTTACGGTTATGGTAGTACCGCAGACGTTGCCGACGGTATCAGGTTTGCCGCGGATAACGGCGCCAAGGTAATAAATATGAGCCTTGGATCGGAATATCCGTCTCAGACCATGGAAGACGCGGTCAATTACGCCAGAAACACAAAAAATGTCGTTGTCGTTGCTTCGGCCGGAAATAGCGGTGGAAGTCTAGGGTATCCCGCGAGATACGACTCGGTCATATCTGTCGCGGCAACCGATTATAATCAGGATCTTTCCTACTATTCATCCAGAGGTACGGGACTGGATATATCGGCTCCGGGGGGTGACACCCGAGTAGATAGGAATGGCGACGGACAGAACGACGGAATAATGCAGCAGACTATCGGTTATCGAAATCCTTCGATCGAAAGTTATCAGTTATTTCAAGGTACATCGATGGCCGCCCCTCACGTAGCCGGGGCGGCGGCTATGGTCATAGCAAACGGTGAGACCGATGCCGGCCAGGTAATTGATGATCTGAAATCATCCGCTAAAGACTTGGGGTCTCCGGGCTATGATACTAACTTTGGATATGGTCTGGTAGACGTAGCGTCTGCCCTTGATGTCGAGCCGCCCGTTACCCCGCTTCTGACAAATCCGACGAGCGGAGAGGAGTTGCTAGGGGGTAAGTACGCATATATCAGATGGAACAATCAGGGCGGATCAGGTCTTAAGTATAATATAGAATATACGACCGACTATAGTGCTTCGTCTGATTTTAGCGATGGATTTGAGTCTGGTAGCTTATCGTCCGCGTATCAACAGGGTGGAAACGCGCCGTGGGCGTTGAACGGGACCGCGCCGCACGCCGGCGCGAACTCGGTCAAGTCGGGAGCGGTCGGAAATAACCAGAGTTCAGAGTTGTCGATAACGAAGAATATATCAACGAGCGGCACGGTTACCTTCTGGTACAAGGTAAGCTCCGAGCAGAACTACGACTATCTGAACTTTTATATAGACGGGGTCAGGCAGAACCGGTGGTCGGGAAGTGTCGGTTGGAATCAGGTCCAGGTACCGGTCACCGCCGGTCAGCACCAGTTTAAATGGGCTTATGAGAAGGATTATTCGGTAGTCGGGGGCAGCGACGCGGCCTGGGTAGATGATATAGAGATAACAAACACATCTCCAACCAATTGGCAGACATTGGTCGGTGAAACGGCGGCCGGCGCAACATCTTACAGATGGCTCGTCCCCGAAATCGACAGCGATAACGTCCGGGTAAGAGTAAGGGCAAAGAGCGGGAATACTTATAGTGACTGGTCGGAAAGTGAGACGTTCAGTACTTACCAGATACCGTTTTCTACCAGATGGTGGGATTCGGGAGCCGGTAATTGGGAGGCAAAGGCCAGTAAAAAATTTGTCGGAGATTTTGACGGTGACGGTAAAGATGATCTGGGCATCTTTTACGGCTATGGCGGTGCCAGGTCAAGATTATTTGTTTTTCGCTCATCAGGAAACGGACTGCGATCACCTGAGATGTGGTGGGACAGCGGCCCAGGTAATTGGGAGGCAAAGAATAGTAAAGTAGTAGCCGGAGACTTCAACGGTGACGATAAAGAAGATATCGGAGTATTCTACAATTACGGTAGGACTACAACGAGGCTCTGGGTGCTAAAATCGACCGGAAGCAGATTCAGCAGTTCAAAGATGTGGTGGTATAGCGGCCGAGGTAACTGGGAATGGAGCGCGACTAGACCGACAGTCGGGGATTTTAATAATGACGGCAGAGACGATATAGCTATCATGTACGGTTACAGCGGCGCCAGGACGAGACTGTTCGTAATGAAATCCAGAAATAACGACAGATTCAGCTCTCCGGGGGTCTGGTGGGACAGCGGACCCGGAAACTGGGAAGTAAAACACGGCAAAGTCGCGGCCGGTGACTTCAACGGAGACGGACGCCACGATCTGGCGGTCCTTTACAACCTTGGCGGCAACCTTACAAATACTTATGTATTTAAGTCCAGCGGCTCCAGGTTTGGCGTATCCCTACTTTGGTGGAGCAGCGGCCGGGGTAATTGGAACTGGAGCTCAAGTAAGCCGGCTGTCGGTGATATAAACGACGACGGTAAAGATGATCTTGCGATCCTGTATAATTACGGCGGCTCCCGCAGCGCTCTGTTTTCACTGCCATCACGAGGATCATCGTTTAGCTCCCCCGCTATAATATGGGATAGCGGCCCGGGTAGATGGTCCTGGTCTAACAGCACGTTATTCATGGGTGACTTCGACGGTAACGGCCGTGACAAAGCGGCAATATTCTACGATCACGGAAACACGAGATCGAGTTTTAACATACTGGGATATGAGTAGCTCGAAGCAGAAGACGCTTCTCGAAATATCTGAGATTACGACGTCGTCCATGAACAAGACTCCTCGTAACGACGATAAACTGTCGATTGTAAATATTAAATTTTAAAATTTTGGTCCTTGGTGGAAGAAACTAAAGTTTTGGTGTCAAATGTAAGGAGAAAGAGAGCAGAGAGCAGATTTTAGGGGCCACGCTAGGCGTAAGGAGCAAGTGAGTATGTACAAGTTACTATCTTACCGGACAGTCGATTAGCGGGAGTTTCTTAAGTTAACGACGCTTTCCTTGGGATGGCATCACAACTTTGTCGTTGCGAGGTATCCATCACTTTAGCCGTCGCGATCTCCGTCACCTGAGATTACTACGTCGCTACGCTCCTCGTAATGACTGTTGCGTGTCGTGACTGAAAAAATGTCTATACGAGGTATCCTCCACCTTAGCCGTCGCAATCTCCGACACTTTCAACTCTTCTTACTCTAGCGGCGTCTCTTCTTACGTTTTTCTTTGCTTATTTTTTCTGCTTACGCCTTACGCCCTAACTCCTTCCGGTTTTTACTCCTGAATTGGCTCCCTCAAAATCTGCTCTCGACTTTCTGCTTTCTTTTTTATCTCCTTACTCCTTACCTGATCCCTTCACCTGATTGCAAACAAAATCGATTTACTCTATAGTAATAGAGCTGTGAATATCTGGATCTTGCTACCTAAAAAGTCGTTAAAGTTAAGTGCGATTATTACGATAATATAATCAGGGTTTGATTTTGCGCATAGGTAGGTAGTGTTAATAGTTTATGGTTTCAAATTTAAAGATTGGTCAACATTTTAAATGGTTAAGTCTATTACTGATTTTAGTACTGGCTTTTCAATTTTTCGCTTTCCCCCCTAAAGCCGCTAAAGCTGAAGCTATGGTGGATTTCACCGGACGAGGTTATGGTCACGGTGTCGGATTATCCATGATGAGCGTCTATTTTATGTCAAAAAATGATCCCACCTATAGCCAGGAGGGTGGTTATCAAAATATTATTCACTACTTTTATAAAGGAGTCGCAATCGATGGCTTTGATCCCACGTATTCCGACGATAATCAGGTATTAGTCGAGCATCCGGACGGCACAATGGTCTGGAAGACGATGCGGGATTACCTGCAGCATCTGGCCGAAGAGCCGGACTCGTGGCCGAAAGAAGGCCTTAGGACCACGATGGTGACGGCAAGGACTTATGGCTGGTATAAGTATGAGCAAAACGGTTATATCCCAAAAGGCGGACAGGCACATAATCCATCGATCAATCCTAGCACCAGACCAAATATAGTTCAGGCAATCCAAGATACCTCTAACCAGGTGATCAAATATAACGGCAATATAATTGTTGCCGCATATTCGTCATCATCGGGAGGGTATACGGCGAGACTTGAGGATATCTGGTCACCGAATACCTTTCAATATTACCCTTACGCCGAGCGAGTACCCAGCCCGTGGGACGCGCAAGGCAGCCACTATAATTGGACAAAGTCGGTACCTACTTCGGTCATCGAATCTAACTATCCCCAGATAGGCTCTTTTAAGGGCCTTCAAGTCCTAAGTAGAAGCGGCTATGGGGATTGGGGCGGCAGAGTCTTGCGGATCCGTATACTGGGATCAAGTCAAAATATCGAGATCAGTGGATGGGACCTTAGGACAACGCTTGGTTTAAAATCAAATCTCTTCACGTTCAGTTACAATTTTTCTCATACCGCCCTTTATAATATCTTGTCCTCGCGGGGTCTGGCGATGGGCAGGGCTTGGGATAGCGGCATCGGTAACTGGGTCTATCAGGCATCGAAGATGGTCGTCGGAGACTTTAACGATGACGGTCTGGATGACATAGCTATCATGTATAATTACGGAAATTCTATGTCCAGGCTCTGGGTTTTTACTAATAATGGCTCGGGAGGCTTCAACTCTCCCGCGCTTTGGTGGAGTTCGACCGCCGGCGCTTGGAGCCAGCCGAACTCTAAACTCGCAGTCGGTGATTTCGATGGTGACGGCAAGGACGACATCCTCGCCTTTTACGGCTACGAATCGACCCGTCAGACAAAAGCATGGGTCTTTACATCAAGCGGGACGAGTTTTCGTTCCCCTACAGCCTGGTGGGACTCTGGCCCCAATAATTGGGACTGGGTGGGCTCAAAGACGGAAGTCGGTGACTTTAACGGTGACGGCAAGGACGACATCCTCGCCTTCTACGGTTACTCTACGACCCGCCAGACAAAAGCCTGGGTCTTTAATTCCAACGGCAGTCGATTTAATTCGCCGACCAAGTGGTGGGATTCCGGCTCTAACAACTGGGACTGGGCCGGATCGAAAGTCGTGGTCGGGAATTTCGATGGCAGCAACGGTGACGACATTTTGGTGGTTTACGGCTACTCTACCACCCGCCAGACAAAAGCCTGGGTATTTACTTCCCGGGGCAATCGCTTTAATTTCCCCGCTGCCTGGTGGAGCTCGGGCGTAAATAACTGGGACTGGGAGGGATCGAAGACGGAAGTCGGCGATTTTAACGGTGACGGCAAAAGTGACCTGATTATCTTCTACAACTATAACGGAGCCCGGACTATCGGATGGTTGTTTAAATCAAACGGATTATCTATGAATTATCCAGTCGTTCACTGGGATTCGGGCGCGGGAAACTGGGAATGGCAACGATCACTTTTCGTAACCGGAAAATTTGACACAGATAATCTGACCGACGTTGCGGCACTGTATAATCACGGATCTTAAATAAAAAAACCGTTTAATTGGTTGTTTATTAGGATAAATACTATTTATAAATCCCCGCGATGTGTCGATAACTGTTTATAGTCGGTCTTTTTAGAACCTCTTTACAGTAAGAGACGTAGAATTTAATCAGAATAGGAACAATATCGATGAGGTTCAAGATACTTTTAACAGTATCTGTAATAGCTACGTTAATGCTCCTTTCGGGGGTAGCGTCGGCCAATCCCGTAGTCGCTGTCGACCCCGGTCATGGTGGCTGGGATTCGGGTGCCGTAGGACCAACCGGCATGCGCGAGGCCGATGTTAATCTGGATATCGCCGTTCGCTTAAAGACGCTTCTTCAGGGTGGCGCTTATGGCGTGATCATGACGAGGGAATCCGACATCGCCCTTGGTACGGACTTGATCGGCGACCTGTCCGGCAGAGTGGATATCGCCAATAACGCCGGCGCCGACATCTTCGTTTCTATTCATAATAATTCTTTTTCAAATCCGAGCGCCGGGGGCATTGAGACTTATTACTATAAAAATTCCTCCGGATATTACAATCCCGACAGCAAATTACTGGCCGAGTTCATACAGCAATCGGTCGTGGATAGGGTGAACAGATATAACCGGGGGGCCAAAGGCGCCAACTTTTATGTTCTTAGAAATACAAATATGGTGGCTGTACTCTCGGAGGGATTGTTCATCTCAAACCCTACGGAAGAGGCGATGCTGGCAGACCCGAATGTCCGCCAGGCTATCGCCCAGGGGATATACGATGGTATCGGCAACTATTTTATAACGGTCGGCTTTATTAAGACCGGAGTCTGGTCTTCCAAGTCCAGCGGTTCCAGCTTTTCTCCGTTTCAGGCCGGTTGGTCAAGCGGGAATAATAGCTGGGACTGGAAGAGAACGAGGATCGCCTCCGGAGACTTCGATGGTGACGGCAGAGATGACCTTGCGGTCCTGTATGGTTATCCATCGACCAGACAGGCGAAGATATGGGTCTTTAAATCTGATGGCAACACCTACGGTGAGCCGGTATTGTGGTGGGACTCCGGACCTAATAATTGGGACTGGAAAGGATCGAAGTTGGTATCGGGAGATTTCTCAGGTGACTTAAAAGACGAGCTATCGGTCTTTTACAATTACAAGACCACTCGCCAGACAAAGGCTTGGGTATTTTCGTCCGACGGCAGCAAATTCAATAACCCGGCTATGTGGTGGGACTCCGGTCCCAACAACTGGGACTGGGAAGGCTCGAAACTTACTACCGGTGACTATAATGGTGACGGTAGAGCCGATATCGCTACTCTCTATGGATATCAGACCACCCGCCAGAGTAAAGCATGGGTATTCGCATCAAATGGAAACAAATTCAGTAGTCCGGCTATGTGGTGGGACTCAGGCCCCAATAACTGGGACTGGGAAGGCTCAAAACTTACATCCGGAGATTATAACGGCGACGGTAAAACAGATATAGCCACTCTTTATGGATACCGGACTACCCGCCAGACAAAGGCATGGGTATTCGCATCAAATGGAAACAAATTCAGTAGTCCGGCGATGTGGTGGGACTCAGGCCCCAATAACTGGGACTGGGAAGGCTCACTCGTTTTGAGCGGAAAAAACAATGCCGACAAATATGAAGACCTGACTATCATCTATGGATACGAGGCAAGTCTTCAGACAAAGACTTGGGTACTCAGATCATCGGGAACAACTTTCAATTGGCCGGAGCTCTGGTTGGATTCCGGACCTAACAGTTGGGAGTGGAACAGGACCAAAGCCACGTCCGGCGATATAAACGGTGACGGGCTTCAAGATCTTTATGGCCTCTATAACTACGGCTATAGATAAATCTCCTCTTTTTTCCTTATCTTCGAAATTTAAGGGTAAAATACTATATCAGGCATGATTGATACTGCTTAATAACTGAGAATAATCATGATAAAAGTCACTTGTGAACGCAATGTATAATTTCGTCATTACGAGGAGCCTTTTTCTTGGCGACGTCGTAATCCGCGAAGCGTCACGAGCTCATGGATTTAATCTACAGCGTCGTGATCTCCGGCAAGAAGAGAGTACGAGGGTAGCGATTTGAGGGGGTCGGACAGCTGGCGGGAGATTGTGACGGCACCGGGGCCATTGCCTCGCAAAGACGAATTTTTAGACATTTTTCAACAGTCGTATACTTGCTTTTACCACAAATGCCATTATAGTATTTTACCTAGTATTTATTGGGAGCTTATTTATTGAACCGGCACATTAAAAGCGGCAAGAGAAGTATTTTAAAAACGGTAGCGTTGCTTTTAATGGCGGCAAGCATTGTTGCCGGAGCCGTCGCTTTCTCTTGGTTTGATTCAATTGAAAAAAATATCCACCGGGACCGTTCGCGGATCGACAGCGTCAAAGATGTTCTCGACTCCTCATCCAAGAATCCGGGCCAGCCCGTTAACATTCTTTTGATCGGCAGCGATAAACGTTTTACTGATAAAAAAGATAGTGGTAGAAGCGATACGCTTATGATAATGAGGCTGGATTTCGATAAGAAGAGGGCGTATCTTCTCTCCATTCCAAGAGATACAAGAGTACAGATACCGGGGGTCGGCACCGATAAAATAAACGCGGCTTATGCTTATGGCGGACCAAAATTATCGGTTAAAACGGTTGAAAAATTTACCGGGATGGACCTCAATCATTACATCGAGATCGATTTTCGTGGTTTTAAAAAGATGGTCGATACCCTTGGCGGTATTGAAGTCGACGTGAAAGAGACTATAAGAAATCGTCAAAAAGGGTTTACGATGTATATACCAAAAGGAAAGCAGGTCATGGATGGCGATCTGGCCCTCAATTACGTCCGCTATCGCCACGGTGATAATGATTTCAAAAGGGCGGAGCGACAACAGAATTTCTTAAGATCGCTTGCCGATAACGCTTTTCGCGTATCTTCTCTTTGGAAAATACCAAAACTCATCCAAATAATGTCTAAGAACGTCGAGACGGATTTAAGCATTAGACAGATGACTAAACTAGCCGGTTTCGCAAGAAAATTAAAAGAACGCGATATCGAGACGATTACCGTACCGGGAAAGTCCGGGATGAAGGATGGCGTCTCTTATGTTTTTCCCGATGAGGATGGACTCGAGGCGTTGATAGAAGCTATCGAGAAGGGGCGATCACTCGGCAAGCTGAAGTCTGATCTTGAATCTGGTAAAATATCTGCAAGCATTGAAGTAATAAATGTTACCATACTGAATGGAACGACTAAGAGCGGTCTGGCCGGCAGCGCAAGTAAGAGTATAAGTGGTAGCGGCATCAAGGTCGTAAGTGTCGGTAACGCTTCAAATTCAGATTATGCGATAACTGAGATACGCGTAGGACCTGACGACAGCGACCTGGCCTTAAAGGTGAGAAAAGAATTGATGAAATCGGCAAAGATAGTCAAAAGCTCAAAAGCTCAAAAGAGTGACGTAACGATAATCCTCGGTAGAGATTACATAGATCAGGCAGAGGATTCTTAAGTGAAGGGCCTCATTCTTAGCGGCGGAAGCGGTACCCGTCTTCGACCCATCACTCACACAAGCGCTAAACAACTAGTTCCGGTCGCCAATAAGCCGGTGCTTTACTATGCCATCGAGGCAATGGTAGACGCGGGAATAAAGAATATCGGTATAATCGTCGGCGAGACGAAAGCCGAGATCAAAGAGGCGATACTTGACGGGAGTCAGTGGGGGGCGGATGTCACCTATATCGAGCAGGACGAGCCACTTGGCCTTGCCCATGCCGTAAAAGTCGCGAAAGATTTTTTAGGTGATGACAATTTTGTCATGTTTCTCGGTGATAATCTGATAAAAGACGGGATAACGTCTCTGGTCCACGAGTTTGAAGACCGTTTACCCAATGCGCAGATACTCCTTGCCAAAGTAGACGATCCGTCGATGTTTGGTGTCGCGGAGCTATTGGACGGAAAAGTCAAAAAACTGGTGGAGAAGCCAAAAAACCCCCCGAGCGATCTGGCTCTTGTCGGTGTTTATATGTTTGATAAAAATATCTGGGAGGCTATCGAGAATATTAAGCCTTCTAAACGGGGTGAGCTGGAAATCACTGATGCCATCCAATATCTGGTAGAGAAAGGTTACACCGTAGAACCACATATAATCGACGGCTGGTGGAAAGATACGGGCAAACTTGAGGATATGCTTGAGGCCAACCGGATTATCCTGGAGGATATAGATACTCGCATTGAAGGATTCGTTGACGATGAGTCCAAGCTAGACGGACGGATCATCGTAGAACCGGGGGCAAGGATCGAAAATAGTATTATCAGAGGACCGGTGATGATCGGAAAAGACGCTAGAATCATCGATTCGTTTATAGGCCCCTTTACTTCTATCTATTATGAAACCCATATAGAACATAGCGAGATCGAGCACAGTATAATCCTGGAAAAGAGCACCATCAGCGGCATAAGCAGGTTAGAAGATAGCTTGATAGGAAAGAATGTTCTGGTGAACCGCACCCATCTTAAACCAAAAGCCTACCGGCTTATGTTGGGAGACAATAGTTGGGTCGGGCTGAGATAACGGCTATTTAACAGTGGAGGACAGATGATCGACGGAGTTAAGACTAAATCCTTAAAAGTTATCCCGGACGAGCGGGGTTTTTTAATGGAGATGCTACGAAATGATGATGAGGTATATGAGAGGTTTGGTCAGACATATCTTACCGTCTGCTACGCCGATGTCGTAAAGGGGTGGCATTACCACAGGGTACAGACCGACCATTTTGTCTGTGTCCATGGAATGTCCAAGGTCGTCTTGTATGACGGAAGAGAGGATTCCTCTACCAACGGCGAGATCAATGAGTTCTTTATGGGTACTCAAAATCCTATTTTGTTAAAGATACCACCACTTGTTATGCATGGATTTAAGGGAATTGGTGGCGAGCCCGCATATATAATCAACAGCCCGACCGAAGTCTATAGTTATGATGAGCCAGATGAATTCAGGCTCCCATTTGATACTGACGAAATCCCTTACGATTGGGATGTTAAAATGGGATGAGCAGAAAGCAGAAAGCAGATTTTGTGAGGGTACCGGAGATTTTTCGCTTCCGCTCAAAATGACTATTGTGACACACTTGAACTGACTGGAATTTCCAGTTATTCGTGGACATTGTTCGCTGAGCGAAGGGTCTAAAAATTGAAAGCAGTACAAGAACATACTGTGTCAGAAGCGTGACGCAGGGGTGCGAAAACGGTAGGTAAAATTACAGGCTTAAGACCGCTTAATTTTGATTAACGTTTTAATATTAACTATCATGTTTATGTCTGCTATTATGACAACTTCAATTTAAGGAGAGCTAATTGTCGAGAAAGATTCTTGTAACCGGTGGCTCCGGATTCATAGGCAGTAATTTTATCCGCTATATGTTGGATAAGTATCCGCATTACGAGATCATAAATTATGATCTATTAACTTATGCCGGAAATCCGGAAAACGTGCGCGATCTGGAAGAAAAGGACAATTACGAATTTGTCCATGGCGATATTCTGGACACACCTAAATTAGATATATTACGAGGTATAAGCGCGATTGTTCACTTTGCCGCCGAGAGCCACGTAGACAGATCGATCGGCAGGGCCGGGGACTTTATTTCGACTAACGTCATGGGCACTCTCTCGTTATTAGAGGTATGTAAGACTAGAGGTATCTCCAGGTTTATCCACGTATCTACCGATGAGGTCTACGGGAGTAAAAAAAAGGGATCCTTTAAAGAAAGGGACCGGCTTGATCCAAGTAGCCCTTATGCGGCAAGTAAAGCGTCATCGGATCTCTTGGCTTTATCTTATTACAAAACACATAATGTTCCGGTAATAGTGACGCGAAGCTCCAATAATTTCGGACCATACCAGTATCCGGAAAAGTTGATCCCTCTTTTTACGACAAACGCTATTCGGGATGAGCGTCTACCGATCTATGGAGATGGTGAGAATGTCAGGGATTGGATATATGTAGAAGATAATTGCTCAGCCATAGATACCGTTCTTCATAAGGGCTTAGTAGGGCAGATATATAATATCGGTGGCGGAAACGAAGTCACTAATAATGAGATCTCCAAGATCATTTTGGATAGATTATCTAAACCGGAAACACTTGTCTCATTCGTTAGAGACCGCTTGGGACACGATTTTCGCTACTCTATAAATTGCGATAAAGTAAAAAAACTGGGCTGGGAGCCTAGTTATAAGTTTGAAGACGCTATGGAAAAGACTATAGAATGGTATAAAGATAACCCTAAGTGGTGGAAACCGTTACTGGAGAGTCGAAGCTAGATCTATATATGAATAGAATTAATAATAGCTTCAATAGAAATGTAATCATCTATGCGCTACTTGCTTGCCTTGTCCTAACAGGACTTGCATGCGAGCGTAACGAAGATGGCGGCATATGGCCGAAATCAGATACTCGGTCTGGAAAGAAGAAGAAACCCCCCTTACAAGACCTTGTCGCCGCTCCCCTGGATGGCGTTAAAGTCGAATCCGGACTAGCTAAGCGCCAGGCGATAGCGGTAATGGTAGAAAACTTGAAAAGCATCAGGCCGCAATCCGGGCTATCACAGGCGTCTATGGTCGTCGAAGGGCTAACTGAGGGCGGGATAACGAGGTTCATGGTCGTCTATCAAGAAAAAGAGGCAAGCAAGATCGGACCGGTAAGAAGTGCCAGATCTCACTTCGTTAAGCTGGTGAAAGGGTTAAATGCCCTCTACGCCCATGTGGGCGGATCAAAATTCGCGCTGGAAGATATAAAAATATATGATATCGACGATCTAAACCAGTTCGCTTATTCTTCCGCTTTCAGAAGGGCCAAGGGCATAAGCGCTCCTCATAATGTTTTTACCAGTACCACCCTTTTGAGAGACGCGAAAAAAGAGAAGAATATACCGCCGCCCTCATTTTCTTTTAAGAGTGACGCGCCGGCAAACGTAAGGCCGCCGGGGCAGAAGGTGACGATAGATTTTTCTTTCCCTAAATATAAGGTAGTTTGGGAGTATGATCAAAAGACCAATAGCTATCTTCGATTTAATGGTGGAATTGCTCATAAAGACGCCGAGAATGACGAACAACTTAAAGCAAAAAACGTGATCATAATGATCACACCTACCGCGAAGATACCAACCACCAACCTTTTAGATATCGTCGTGACCGGGAGCGGCAGGCTTCAGGTGATGAGGGACGGGGTCGTGACAGAAGGAAGATGGTCTAAGGCAAGCGTATCCGCCCCCTTAAGATTTCAGGATAATCAAGGACTTGACATACCGCTTAACAGAGGTCAAGTGTGGCTAGAGCTTGTACCTAACGCAAATAAAGTAAGTATCACGACACCGACCCCTAAAGGATGATCAACTGATGCGGGTTATTATAACGGGAGCGGATGGACAATTAGGTCACGATCTTAAAAGGACACTGGGCGGGCACGATCTTTTCACTTTTTCAAAAGAAGATCTGGATATTACCGACTTGCCGTCGGTGGTCAGGAAAGTGGAGGAGATTACCCCCGAAGCGGTGGTAAATTGTGCCGCTTATACCGATGTCGATGGATGCGAAAACAATCGGGACCACGCATACAGTGTAAATGCCGGTGGCCCTCAAAATCTTGCTATCGCTTCTGAGAGGTCGGGTGCCGATCTTCTTCAAGTATCGACAGATTTTATATTTGACGGTAAGAAAGGTAGCCCGTATCTAGAATTTGACAGGCCAGGTCCTCTAAGTGTCTATGGTAGCTCTAAGCTTGCGGGCGAGAATTATGTGTCCAGTCTGACAAATCGTTATTATATCGTTCGTACCGCGTGGTTATATGGCCGTAATGGGAATAATTTTGTCAAAAGTATATTAAGGATTGCCGGTGAGAAAGAGAAGTTGCAGATTGTAGACGATCAAATAGGAACACCTACTTTTACTTTTGATCTCGCTTTACGGATCGCTGATATAATAGAATCCAGAAGTTACGGGATCTATCATGTGGTAAACAGCGGCCAATGTTCGTGGTATGACTTTGGCAAGAAGATATTAGAGCTCGCGGGGGTAGAAAAAATAGTCGAACCGATCTCAAGCAAGGATTTGGACCGGGCGGCGGAGAGACCAGAATATTCGGTTCTTGACGATCTATCTCTTCGTACGAGAGGATTTTCTCCTCTTAGGTCTTGGGAGTCGGGCCTAGCCGCGTACTTTGAAGAGTCATAGATCTAAATAGCAAAACGGAGATATATTGATCGCTCATATAAAAGATGTTTTTGTCTATAAAGAACTGCTGTTAAATCTGGCCGTCAAGGAATTGAAGGTCAAGTATAAAAACTCGGTTCTCGGTTTCTTCTGGTCTCTGATAAATCCGATCCTGACCATGCTCATCTTTACGCTTGTTTTCTCGGTCTTTCTTAAATTTGCCGACATTGAGTATTTCCCCCTTTTTTTACTGGCGGGACTCCTGCCTTGGAATTTTTTTAACGCAACCGTTATGGGAGGGACGGAATCGATCATCGCCAACTCAAGCTTAGTCAAGAAAGTATACTTTCCAAGAGAGCTGCTGCCCCTATCGATTTCAATCGCGAATCTGGTAAATTTCTTTCTTGAGCTGGTGGTATTTCTGATGTTTATCGGGGTGATAGGTATATTTTCTCCTCAATTCTTAAGGGTATTTAAATTCCTGCCTATCCTCATCTTGCTTCTGCCTATCCTCTTTCTTTTTTCTGTTGGTTTTAGTTTTTTTATATCGTCGATAAACGTCTACTATCGTGACGTCCAACATATCATGGGAATATTTATGATGATGCTTTTCTATATGAGTCCGATTATCTATCCGATCGAACTTATTCCGGCGAAGTATTTGGGTCTCTATTATCTTAATCCCATGACCTCTATTATCCTTTCTTTTAAGAACACCCTTTACTGGATGCAATTACCTCAACTTATCTGGATCGCCTACTCGTTATTAATAGCAATCGTCTTTTTTATAGTTGGCTACTGGATGTTTTTAAGGCTTGAGCCTGACTTTGCCGAGGAGTTGTAGATGGAAGTTTCGGAAGAGTTAAAGCAAGAACCGGTAGAGGAGCAGGAAGAGCTGGCGATAAAAGTCAGGGATATCTGGAAAGATTTTCGTCTCTATCAGGATAAGAACCAATCGATAAAAGAAGTCTTCTTGAAGAGAAAGCGCGCTGATTTTGAGACTTTTTGGGCTCTTAAAGGGGTGTCTTTCAACGTTAAAAAAGGTATCACCCTCGGCCTGATAGGCGATAACGGCTCCGGCAAGAGTACGATGCTAAAAATATTGGCAAAGATACTCAGGGCTAAAAAAGGCGAAATCGAGATAGACGGTAAGATCTCAGCACTCCTAGAACTTGGGACCGGTTTTCATCCCGAGCTTACCGGGAGGGAGAACGTCTACCTGAACGGCTCTATTTTGGGTCTTAGCAGAAAAGAAATCGATAGCAGATTTGACACAATAGTAGAGTTTTCCGAGTTGAAACAGTTTATCGATACGCCGGTCAAGAACTATTCCTCGGGGATGTATGTACGACTCGGTTTTGCGGTATCCACCAATGTCGATCCTGACATTCTGTTGATCGACGAGATCCTCGCGGTCGGAGATGAGTCCTTTCAGCGGAAGAGCCTCGATAAGCTCTACCAGCTAAAGGCTGAGAAAAAAACGATTGTTGTAGTCTCACACGCTTTAGCGTCCGTTGCCGATATCTGCGATGAAGTCATATGGCTTGAAAAAGGTAAGGTAAAAAAGATAGGTGAGGCAAGGCAAGTAGTCGATGCCTATATGAGTAATGTAAATAAACAGGAAGAAGAGCGATCCGAGCTTGACACGACAGATTCAAAAGGCATGGGGAACCGTTGGGGTTCCGGTGAGGTCATACTATCGACCGTAAGGACACTTGATCGTGAAGGTAAAGATAGAAAAATATTTGAGACCGGCGATAAGATGACCATAAGAATGGCATACGAGGCAAGAGATGAGATCGAACGACCGGTATTTGGGATCATCATCCATACCAGAAGCGGTCTTGTCTGTACCGGAACTAATAGCAGGATCTTCGGGCTGGTCCCTGAGAAGCTAAGCGGATCGGGCTACGTAGACTACACGATCGATAGCCTTCCGCTTTTAGGCGGGGAGTATGTTTTAACGGTCGCCGTTCATGATTTTGCCGGCATGCACGATTTTGATTTTCATGATCAAAAGTATAGCTTTAGAGTATCGACGATGAACAATAGCGACGTCGGCATCTTTAAGGGCCCCGGCGTCTGGCGGATGACGGAGGAATAGCCTTGAAAAAGATAGCGGTATTCTCGCCTGACTCCGTTCCGGTCAAGGGAGCGCTAGCTGCCGGACCGGGAATCAGGTACTTTGAGATCGCCAACGCCTTAAAGAGGGCAGGCTTTGACGTAACGTTATTTGTGCCTTCGGAAACATTTGAAGAGAGCGCCGCGGGTCTTGAGATCAGGCCATGGAGTCTGCCGGAATTAGGTGAGGCTATTAAAGATAAAGATCTTGTCGTGCTCCCTCAAGTCCACGGTGGCTTATCCAGTGCCTATCCCAAGGTCGCACCTTATGACTTGCCCACCGCGGTCGATCTGTATGATCCGGTCTTAATAGAGAACCTTGGCCTGCAAGACGCAAGCGAAAACAGCGTCCGTGATTACGGTGGATATCTTCGCTCGATCGTCCCGATACTAAAACGGGGAGACTACTTTTTTTGCGCCAATGAACGGCAAAAATATTATTATTTAGGGATGCTGAATGTTCTCGGCAGGATCAACCCCCTCACTTTTCATGAGGACATATTGGACATCGTTCCATTTGGCGTAAGTAGCGAACCCGCGACACACACTAATAATGTTATGAGGGGAAAGATAGTCGGTGAAGATGACCGTGTCATTCTCTGGTTTAGCGGCATCTATCCCTGGTTTGACGCTTTAACACTAGTCGAGGCTCTTCCCGATGTATTAATGGAAGTCGAAGATGCGAAGCTGGTGATCCTGGGAGGTATCCACCCCAGAGCGCACGCGCCAAGCGATGAATACGAGAAAACCGTTGACAGGGCAAGGGAGCTCGGGCTGATCGATAAAAGTGTTTTTCTTGTAGACTGGCAGCCCTACGAAGAGAGAGCTAACTGGTATTTGGAGTCCGATCTGGCTGTCACTACCCATAAAAAATCACTGGAAACAGACCTCTCGCATCGCACCCGGGTGGTAGATTTTATCTGGGCCGGATTGCCGGTGATAGTCTCCAAGGGAGACGAAGTAGGAAGTATTATTGAAGCGGCAGGTTGTGGCTTTACTGTGCCGGTTGCGGACAGACAGGAGCTTGCCGCAAAGATAATCAAAGTTTTAAAGGATGAAGGCCTTAGAGAGAAGATGAAGGAATCGGCCAAAAAGCTCGCTGTCGACCTGCGATGGGATAAAGTAGTCGAGCCGTTAGTCGGCTGGGCAAAAGATCCTAAGACCGCGAAAGACAGATCTAATCGTACTGCAAGGAAGTCTGTTTTAAAGGCCGTAGATACGATCGACGCTCATCTGGGGGCCCTTAACGAAAAAGGTGATGACCAGAATTTGGCTGATAAGTTAAGGGCGAGTTTAAAAAATGATGGTCTTGTGCAGACGGTAAGAAGAACGCTTGGCGCCGGAAGAAGGAAGCTCAAAGGTGAGAAGAGTTGAAAGTACTTCATCTGGTCCAAGGTTACGCGCCGGCAATAGGCGGGACTGAATTTCTAGTTCAAAATATATCTGAGAAACTGGTCGAGCATTACGGGGATGAGGTAAGGGTACTCACGACCAATGCCTACAACTGCGAAGTCTTTAATACGTTTGGTCAGAAAACGATGACCCCGGGCGTAGAAGAGATAAACGGAGTTACCGTAAAGCGCTTAAAGGTCTTCAATAAATCCGCGCCGATATTCGATCTCGCGCAAAAAGCTCTTTTTCGTCCGAGGCTTCCTTTCAACCACTGGGCGAGAACTCTTTATAGCGGGCCGATCCTTCCGGGGATAATCCCCGAGATCATGAAAGCGGACGCTGACGTGGTCTCTGCATCATCGTTTCCATTGATGCACATGCATTACGCCGGAGCGATAAAGAGAATAAAGAAGATACCCCTGGTCCTCATCGGCGGACTGCATCCGGAAGACAAGTGGGGATTTGATAGAAAAAATATATATAAATCTATTAGGAACGCTGACGCCTACGTCGCCTACACGACATTTGAAAAAGAGTATTTGACCGATAAAGGGATAGACCCTGAAAAGATCCACGTCATCGGTGTCGGAATAGACGGGGACTTATATAAAGGGGGTGACGGAGATAGGGCAAAGAGGAAGTACGGTCTAAATGGCGGTCCAGTTGTCACATTTTTAGGACAGCAGGGAGGCCATAAAGGTATTGAGACATTGATCGAATCAATGGGGCCTATCTGGGATAGGATGCCTGACGTCAACCTGGTCATCGCCGGAGCAAGAACAAATTACAGCGCCGTTATAGATTCTATGATTTCGGGGCTTGACAGGGAACGACAAAAAAAAGTGATCACCATCACCGGGTTCGACGAAAAAGAAAAGGCCGATATTATGGCCGCTTCAGACATTTTCGCGTCTCCCTCAGGGTATGAATCGTTCGGGATCACTTATGTCGAGGCCTGGGCCTCTAAAAAGCCGGTCATCGGTTGTCGTAGCGGTGCCGTACCTACCGTCATAGACGAGAATATTAATGGCCTGTTGGTCGATTATCGTGATAAACAAGAGTTAACCGGCGCTATCCTTGAACTCATTATCGACGAGAGATATCGACGTCGCATAGGTGAGAACGGATATAATAAATTTCAGCGGAATTATACATGGGAGATCGTTGCAAAAAGATTTCGAGACGTCTATGAGCAAGTCAGAAAGTGAGACAACTGAAAAACTAGTTAAACTGCCACGGGCCGCCAGCTCAAGTTTAGCCTCGATAATCATCGTCAATTACAATGGCAAAGAACATATCTCCGGTTGTCTGGAATCCGTATTATCTCAGACATATCCGGATTTAGAGATAATTGTAGTGGATAATTCATCCGATGATGGATCGGTGCGAACGCTTGGTGAGTACAAAGATATAAAGCTTCTTTTAAACGAGACGAATCTTGGGTTCGCGAAAGCCTGCAATCAGGGTACCGAGATATCCAAAGGCGGATATATTGTTTATTTGAATTTCGATACGGTAGTAGAGGCCGACTGGTTGGAAAAGCTTATTGAGGCGGCTAAGGGGGCGGGGGTCGGTGCCTGTATGTCGAAGTTGCTGGTCCTGGGCGTTGATCCGCCTATGATAAATTCTTCCGGCGGAATGACACACTATCTTGGCCTTAGCTGGTCCGGTGATTATAAAAAGGCGGATGACGGAGCTTTTAGTAAGATCAAAGAAGTTGCCTTCGCATCCGGAGCGGCCATGCTGGTCAAGCGTGAAGTAATTGAAAAGGTCGGAGCTTTCGATGAGGACTATTATATGTATTTAGAAGATACCGATCTAAGCTGGCGAATAAGGCTCGCCGGGTATAAAGTCATCTTTGTTCCCGAATCTATCGTATGGCATAAATACGAGTTTTCCAAAGGAAAGCAAAAATTCTTCTATCTTGAGAGAAATCGCCTAGCGATGATGTCCACCAATCTTGAGAGGCGTACCAAGGCGTTATTGATCCCGCCGGCGATTTTGTTTGAGATCGCGATGATTTCGGCCTCCATTGTTGGTGGGTGGGGCGGATTAAAGATGAAAAGCTATATGGATATCATTAAAAACCGTCGACGTTTAAAGGAAAAAAAGATAAGAGTCGCCAGCTTTAGACGAGTAAGTGATAGAGAAATCATGTCACTTTTTACCGACAGAATCGACTTTCCGGAGATAAATAATGGGGCCATAAGTATTATAAATGGGGTTTTTAGGTTATATTGGAAATTGATCTATCGATTGATAAGATGATTACTTGATCAAGAGTTTGAAAAAGGCAAGATGAGAAGCTTAGAAGAGCAAAAAAAGTCTGTTGATTCTTTATCGTTTTTGATAATAATGCCATCCTACAACGAAGCTGGTAATCTGCCATCCGCTGTTTTGGATCTTAAAGATACCCTACCCGACGTTGACATACTTGTCGTTGACGATGGCTCTACCGATGATACCGCAAAAGTAGCCAGGGAACTCGGGTGCAGACTTCTAAAGCTCCCTTTTAATGTGGGAATCGGAGGAGCGGTTCAGGCCGGATACAAATTCGCCTTTGAAAAAGGTTACTCATACGCCGCGCAGTTCGACGGTGACGGCCAGCACTCCGCGAAGTCGCTTCCTAAGATGATCGAAATTGCCAAAAGCGGTGACTGGGATCTGGTGATCGGGTCCAGATATCTGGATGAAAATGAATATAAGACCCCTCTTGCGAGACGGATGGGGATGGTTATATTTTCCAGGATCGTCTCAACGGTAATTAAAAAAAAGATAACGGACTCGACATCGGGTTTTCGCGTTCTAAGTAAAAGGGCGATCGAGTTTTGCGCCAAGGATTATCCATCGGACTATCCTGAAGTCGAGGTCATACCTCAGCTACACTTCGCGGGACTGACAATAACGGAGGTATCCGCGGAGATGAAAGAGAGACAAGTTGGTAAGTCATCGATTACCTGGTCAAGGGCGATATATTATATGGTAAAAGTGGTTCTCGCTATCTCAATTAGTTTACTTAGAGAAAAGCCCGTTAAGAAAAAAAAAGTGGCTTGATGTTACGGACTCATATTTTTTCACTGGCTTTTTCCATTCTTTTGTTTGTGTCCATAATCGAGCTGATAAGGAGAAGGAAGCTTCTGGAGAGATACTCTTTACTCTGGTTGGGCGTGGCCGTCCTTATGATGGTAGCGTCTATCTCTAGAAGGCTTTTGGATATTCTAGCTGAAGCGGTGGGAATATATTATCCGCCGGCCGCCCTTTTTCTGGTAGCATTGTTGTTTATCGTTGCCCTTCTTCTCCATTTCTCTTTAGTGATATCGAGGATGTCGGAAGAGAATAAGATCTTAGCTCAAAAAATAGCTTTACTTGAAAGCGATATTATCGAGAGAGAAAACGAGGTTTAAAGACACCATGAAAGCTATCCCGCTGATATTGTTTTCAATAGCAATAGCAATGGCCGGACAAGTCAGTCTTAAATTCGGAATGAACGATATCGGAAGATTGGGTCTTACGCAGTTGCTGACCAAGATGTCTACGTCGCCGATAATCCTGATGGGACTCGCCTTGTACGCTGTTTCGGCGGTTCTGTGGATGATCGTTCTTTCAAGGGTTGACTTAAGTTACGCCTATCCTTTTCTCGGCCTTACCTTTGTCGGCATGCTGTTTCTTACAAAGTTCATCTTCCACGAGGATATAAATCTATGGCGCTGGGCGGGCACGACACTGATACTTATCGGCGTTATCGTCAGCGCAAAGCAATAAAGCTAAATCAGATCGAAGAAGAAGATGCCTGTATTTATAAAAAATAAAGAATACAAAGTAAAAAATAATGACGATGGCATATTCTTCGAAAACGTCACCGGAGCATCTATCAAAACGGATGAGTTGGTGGCGAAGGTCTGGATGGCTGCCGAGGGAAAAGATGAAAAGGCCATATATGACGCGTTGATGCAAAACTCCCCCGTATCGACCGTATATTTAGAGACTGTATTGAAACTACTTCTTGCTTCCGGACTATTAAAAGATAAAGAGAAGGAATCTACACAGGTTAAAAAAGTATCTTATAACGGCGGGTCGATCTCCCCCCTAGTCTCGATCGTCGTGGTAAATTATAACGGTAAGCATCATCTGGAGGAGCTTTTTGAATCGATAGATGAACAGACAAACGACAATCTTGAGACTATTTTAGTCGACAACGGTTCAGACGATGGATCCATCGAATGGATAGAGGAATATTGGCCGGACGTAAAGATAGTCTCAAACGGTAAGAATAATGGGTTCGCCAAAGGCAATAATATAGGCATAAAAGTGGCTAAAGGTGAATTTATTTTTTTGGTCAATAACGATACGAAACTGGAGAGGGACTGTATCCAAAAATTGGTCGAAACGGCGACAAGCAAGCCAAAAGTCGGTGCCGTCATCCCCAAGCTTCGTTTCTATGATTTCCCCAGGTTCGTCAATGCAATCGGAAACAGGGTAAATCCGGTCGGCTGGGGAAGCGATAATTATATAGGCCATCTAGATTTTGGCCAATTCGACAATGTCGAAGAGGTCTTTTCCGCTTGTTTTGGAGCAGTACTGCTCAGCCGAAGCGCCGTCCAAGACGTCGGCCTGCTTGATCCGGTTTATCGATTTTATTATGAAGACAGCGACTGGTCGTATAGGGCCAGATTAAAAGGTTACAAGATCTACCTGGCGCCTAAAGCGATCGTCTATCATAAGTTCAACGCGACAATGAATACTAAACCGTTCAATTTTAAGCTATATCTATTAGTAGGAAACCGGATAAGATTCGTCTTAAAGAATCTGTCTCTTAGACCGGCCCTATCTTTTTCAAGAAATTATTTAAGGGAAGATTTGAGAAGTTTTCTTGGAGCGCTTCGTCGTTTTCACGTTATGGGGATGATCACCTACTTAAGAGCTTGGTCTCGAGTCATCGTCATGCTTCCGGGGATATTTATATTAAGAAGAAGCATTCAAAGAGAGAGAGATTTGGGTATAAAAGAGCATGAGATCTTCAAGATATCCGGAGATGAGGATAACATCCCGTTGATCGATGTCGACTCTAGGCCGATTCTGGATTCACGAGCGGTAAGAAAGATATATATCCATCGCTATGGCGAAGAGTTGGACAGGGAGGAAGCGGAAATCGCGAATTGATCGTCTTGCTTACTCGGGCGTTGCATAAGTGAATGATATTGCTGATATTTTTTTATTTGTTTATAATCGAAAGACTTGGAGGGTTTTATACTGTCTGGACCAACTGATATCGAAGAAATAATGGAAGAAGTGGAAAAGGCTTCCGGCGGAGCCGACCTTGCCGACCCTGATTCTCCCCTGATCCAATATCTTTCGGCCGAGGACATTGGCGAAAACGATGTCGATCCAAAAGATGATATCAACCAAGTATGGAAGATCAATCCCAATGTTCCCGGCGAGGTTGAAAAAGCCAATAAGGCTCAGACGAGCCTAATCAGAAAAGTTTTTAGAAGATTTTCAAAGAACTATATGGACCCGCTTATACAAAGTTTAAATATTTTTCACGCCGCGTCGGTCAGAGCGCATAATCGAGCTCAGGAACGAATTGTTTTTATTGAAAATAGATTAAATGATCAAGACGTAAGACTTGCCGAGATTTCAAGATTACTAAGAGATAGCGCTCTTGAAGTACGATTCAATAAGATGGAAAGAAAGATCAGCTCTATTAATTGGAAGGTTAAAGACGATACTCTTCGCTGGAGCAAGAAGAAGCGGATAAAAGATATCCTCGACATCGATTATCTGGGTTTTGAGAATATACATCGGGGCGATGAGAGCATTATCAAGGAGAGGCAATCAAGTGTTGTGCGTTTCTTTGTGGGAAAAAGCGACGTCCTTGATATTGGCTGCGGACGGGGTGAGTTCTTAGAGCTTATGAAAGAACGTAAAATCTCCGCAAAGGGAATTGATCTTGACGAGAAGATGGTGGATCTTTGTAAGTCCAAGGGTCTCGATGTTAAAAGGGAAGAAGCTCTCTCATATTTAAATAGCTTAGAAAACAATAGCCTTGGCGGGATCTTTTTGGGTCAGGTCGTCGAACATATGACCGCTTCGGAGCTGATAGAACTTACCGAGCTTTGTTACGAGCGGCTGAAGAAAGGTGCGTATATCGTTATAGAGACGGTAAATCCCCTCTGTCTTTTTACGATGGCTACTTTCTATCTGGATATTTCTCATCAAAAACCGGTCCATCCGGATTTTTTAAGATTTCACCTGGAATCTCTTGGGCTGCACTCGACTGAACTCGAATTTATATCGCCGCTGGATGAAGATGAGAGGTTGAAAACGCTCATCGAACCGGAAAGTTCAGGGGATCCTGTTAGTTCCGTCATAAATGAAAATTTCAATAAACTTAACAAGTTATTGTTTTCATTTAGAGACTATGTGATCGCCGCCAAGAAATAGGAGCTCTGAAATCTATTGAATGACAAGATCTCGGTGATAATTCTTACGTGGAACGGCCTATCTGTCACCAAAAATTGTCTCGACTCTCTAAAGACAACTGATTATCCGGACTATGAAGTGATAGTCGTCGACAATGGCAGTACGGACGGGACAAGAGATTATTTGGAAGGTTTAGACTGGATCACCCTGATCAAGAACGATCAGAATCTAGGTTTTGTCCGGGGAAATAATATCGCGATTGAAAAAACCTCCGGGGATGTTGTTCTTTTAAACAATGATATCGTGATCACTGATCCACGGTGGCTGAAAAAGCTAAATGAGACAGCGAACTCACAAGAGAAAGTCGGTATTGTCGGCTGCCGGATGGTAGACGGTAAGGGAGGGCTGATGCACGCCGGCACATATATGCCCTACCCTGTTTATTGGGGGCAGCAGATCGGTGGACGCGAGAAAGATGTAAACCAGTATAACTCCGTAAGAGAGGTAGAGGGTGTCGTCGGTGCCTGCCTATATATCAGGAGGTCGTTAATTGATGATATTGGCAAGCTTGATGAGGATTATTTCTCGTACTTTGAAGATACGGATTATTGCTTAAAAGCAAGAGCCGCCGGCTTTAAGGTGATGTACGATGGCAGGGCGCAGATTATACACCTCGAGAACGTAAGCACCGAAATAAATAATGTTGAATTTAAAGAGATGTTCAAGCAATCCAGGACAATATTCAAGTCCAAATGGCATGATTATTATAAAAACCGATATGAATCAAAAGTTATGTGGCATTCACAGTCGACCATAAATACCGGGTATGCGGTATCTTCGAGAAACCTGATCCTGTCTTTGGAGGAAAACGCCGTCGATGTCAGGTATGGCTATGTCTACGGCGTAAAAGAGGAAGAATATTACCACCCGATGATAAAGGCGATACGCCAAAGACCAAAGGAACTATCGATACCTCAGGTCGTCTATGGGCAGGGGGATGTTTTCTATAAGAACAGCGGTAGCTATAAGATTGGGTATACGATGTTGGAGGTAAGCGGCATTCCAAGAGAGTGGGTAGAGCAAGCTAATCTACTAGACGAAATATGGGTACCCTCAAAATTTAATGTCGAGACATTTAAGAGAAGCGGGGTCAAGAGACCGATTAAAGTAATGCCGCTGGGCGTCAACACGGAATACTTTAATCCCGGCATCAAATCTTATTTTGATTCAAAAAAGTATGTCTTTTTATCGGTCTTTGAGTGGGGAGAGAGAAAAGCGCCAGAAATGATGCTTAACGCCTTTAATCAGGAGTTTACCGCAGAGGACGATGTGCTGTTGATTCTGAAGATCCTTAATGTTGATCCGGGCGTCAATGTCATGGAAGAGATAAGCAAGCTTAATCTTACCAGCTACAACAGGGCAAAGATTATCGTCTTGTTAAATCGCGAAATCCCCGATAATCAGATGGGGTCATTATACCGGTCGGCCGATTGCTTTGTTCTTCCGACCAGAGGAGAGGGCTGGGGAATGCCCACTCTGGAAGCGATGTCGTGCGGTTTGCCGGTTATCAGTACCGATTGGAGCGCTCAGACCGAGTTCATGGAAACAGACATATGTTATCCGCTTAAGGTCGATAAGTTGATTCCGGCCGTAGCGAAATGCCCATATTATGACGGTTTCGAATGGGCTAACCCCGACATTGATCACTTAAAGCACTTGATGAGGCACGTATTTGAAGAGAGAGATGAGGCAAGCGAGAAGGGAAGGCTCGCGGCTGAAAGAATAACCTCAAAGTGGACATGGGGTCATGCCGCTAAACGGATTAAGGAAAGGTTATTGGAGGTAGGCTGAGCGGTGAAGACAGTAAATATCTCTGAAAATAGGCCCGCGACGCGCCTGTGGGTCTTTTTGTTTTTTTTGTCTATCTACATAACGACCGCAGGCGGACACTACTACTCATCTGATGGGCTGACGGTCTATCTGGTCGCCAAGTCTTTAGTCACGACCGGTTCGGTCTTTCTTCAAAATACAGATACGTATGCGCAGCTTGCCATCGTCAGTGGAATAGGGGGCAATGCCGTCCCGGTCGTTTTGCCGGCGCAGTCGATGCTAATGATACCTTTTTACCTGGCCGGACATATCTTAAGCTCGTTTTTTCCGGTCCAGTTCTCTGACTATCTTTTACAGCTTGCGACATCTTTTTTAAATTCATTTGTAACCGCATTACTTATCATGTTCTTCTATTCTTTTGTGAGAAAATTGGACTACAGTAAAAAGGTCGCAATATATTCGTCCCTAATATTCGGTCTGACAACTATTATCTGGCCATATTCAAAATATGATTTTTCAGAGCCGGTGGTCTCTCTCTTCCTGTTTGGGGCTTTTTACTGGCTATTTGCTTTCGCGAAAGACAAGTTGCTTTACCAGATAGTATTGGCGGGTACTTTTATCGGTATCGCTCAACTGACAAAAGTCGCGGCGATCATCGGCATAGGTCCCCTGCTCCTCTACTACCTTTGGGTGCTTTACGCCGACTGGAAAGAGAGAAGAGATATTAGGCTGATAATAGCGAACCTCCTGGTCTTTGGAGGGGTGCTGACATTCTTCTACTCGGGGATATTTGTCTATAATTTTATCAGATTCGGATCTTTATCCAGTACCGGTTATGGGGCTTTGGAGTTTACAAATCCGATGCTAACCGGGATCTATGGACTTACAATAAGTAGCGGCAAGGGATTTTTTCTCTATTCACCTACAGCGTTGCTGCTCTTTTTCGGAATAAGAGGGCTATATAGAAAGTACGCGGCCATGACGCTTACGATCATCGTCATGGCGCTGATTACAGTCATCTTTTTTTCACGTCTTTACGTATGGCACGGGGATGTGGCGCTGGGCCCCAGATATCTCGTCTATCTGACCCCTTTTTTGATGCTGCCCGTGGCTGAAGTGGTAGGCAATCTATCTAAGAAAGGAAATGTATTTAAGTCATTTTTTGTAGTGATTATAGTAACCGGTTTCGTTGTCCAATTAATAACGATCTCAGTATTCTACAATACTTATCTAAATAGACTGATTAAAGACTATCCGGATAAGATCGGAGGTTATAACGAAGCCACAAGAAATCTGGACCTGGACGCCGTCTGGTATGAACCGGAATTCGCTCCGATAAAAGGAGAGCTGCTGTCTCTTCCCGAAAGGTTCTCCAATTGGAGAGGTATCGTTAAAGACGGAGATGGTATTATGTTCCCGGGGGATGTATCAAAGATGTATTCCTGGTTTGAGATAGAGGTCCCCGATTTCTGGTGGGTATATTTTTCGATCTCTAAAGTACCAAAAATATACCTCCTTTCTCTCATGCTTCCTTTTACGGTTTTTTTATTTTCAGGATATCGATTATTGCTGGAAGTCAGGGATGACTAGGACTTTTTTCGTAGATCTGTTGATGTCAAAGGATTGACTGGTAGTGAATACAGCACAGGAGCGGCCATCGTTTGGCTGGGTATTTATTTTTTTTATCTCCATATATATTTTAAGCGCCGGCGGCCATTACTATTCCGCCGACGGGGTGACGATATATCTTGTTACCAGATCGATTGTAGAGCATGGTACAATTTTCATTACTGAGACCGACGCGCTATCTCAGCTAAGCCTTGTAGCCGGGAAGGGCCAGGAGATGGTGCCGATCAGTCTTCCCGTCCATTCTCTGCTTATGATCCCCCTGTATCTATTTAGCACAATAATCGCAAGATTTCTCGATGGACATTTTCTGCATTACGCTCTTCAGCTTGTCACGTCATTTTTTAACTCATTTATTACGGCTGGGACGGCCACATTTCTGTATCTTATGATCTTTCGCATGGGTTATGGAAAAAGGATAGCGATATTTACCTCTTTTACTTTCGCGTTCGCAACGCTTGCGTGGCCATACGCGAAATTTGATTTCTCAGAGCCACTTTTGGCCTTCTTTATTTTTGGCGCCGTATACTGGTCATACATGTTTAGAATAGCGGGTAGAGATCGTTATGCCTTATTGGCCGGAGCGTTTCTAGGCCTGGCTGAAGGGACAAAAGTTATCGCCGCTATTTCGATAGCGCCGGTGATCATCTACTTTTTATTTATCATATTTGAGAAGACAAAAAAAGTAAGCAGTCGGATATCGGTCATCCGGCCTTTCATCTTATTTTCAGGCGGACTGATGACCTTCTTTTCGATCTTACCTTTATATAACTTTTTGAGATTTGGCACGTTGGTGCAGACAGGCTATGGAGAAGTCGTGATGAACAATCCTCTGTTGCTCGGTCTTTTTGGCTTACTTCTTAGCACGGGGAAAGGTTTGATCTTCTATTCCCCGGCTATACTACTCTCGCTTTTTGGGTTCAGGGCTTTTACGCGCCGGCATAAGGCCGAGTCGTATCTTATAGTCTCTGTGACACTTATAGCGCTAATTTTCTATTCCAAACTCTATGTCTGGCACGGGGATGTGGCCTGGGGGCCCAGGTATCTGGTTTATTTGCTGCCGCTCGCGATGCTTCCCGCGGCGGAGATCTTTAGATCATATAAAGATAGGAGCCGCCGTTTTAAGGTCTTTGTCGTCTCGATCATTTCCATCAGTTTTTTTATACAGCTGATCGCTATCTCTGTTTTTTATAATACTTTTCTAAATTATGTGATGATAAGCTTTCCAGATGATTTTAGCGGCGCTCACTTATTTGAGCAGCTATCCGGTTTTTGGTTTACACCGAAGTACTCTCCGATCATAGGTGAATTGTCCATATTTCCGGGTCGTGTTATTTATTGGATAAACGCGATGCTGCAAAGAATCGACTACGCGGGAGTGCCAAGTGATACATCCAAGCTTTTCCCATGGTTTGGTATGCCGGTTCCTGATTTCTGGTGGGTATATTATTCTATGGCGGGTGCGCCGAGAAAGATCTTATTTGCGCTTCTTATTCCCGTATCGGCTATCTTCATCTCAGCGAAAAAGATCTTAAAAGAGATTCGAAGTTAATTGAGAAGATTTAGTGATATTATTAACAGCTTGGCGGACCTGGCTGCAATAGGTAGAGAAAACATATGAATAGAGAATTGCCATTAGTATCGATAGTGATCCTAAACTTTAACGGAAAAAAGTTTATCAAAGATTGCCTGGATACGGTTCTGGCTCAAGATTATCAAAACAGCCAAGTCATCGTCATTGATAATTTTTCAAGCGATGAATCGCCTAAAATGATCGAAGAATATCTCCCGAAGATCGAGATGGTGAATAATTCTTCTAATCTGGGCTTTGCCAGGGCTATGAATGTCGGGATCGAAAAGTCCCGGGGAGATTTCATTCTTACGTTGAATGTTGATGTTACGTTGGAGCCTGATTTTCTAAGTCAGGCCGTCTCTTCGATAACAGAAGATGACAGGATAGGATCGGTATCCGGCAAGATCTACCGCATGGAGAGGACGGACCCGCTGACGATCGATAGTACCGGGCATATCATTTTTAAAAACAGGCTTTTTACCGACAGGGGTGAAGGTCTTCTTGATACGGGACAATTTGATAAAAAGGAAGAGATCTTCGGTCCATGCGCGGGCGCGGCTCTTTACAGACGAAGTATGCTGGAAGATGTAAAGGTCGACGGCGAGTATTTTGACAGTGATTTTTTTATGTTTTTGGAGGATACTGACTTAAGTTGGAGAGGGCAGCTTAGAGGCTGGAAGTCGCTATACACACCCGATGCCGTCGCCTATCATTTCAGGGGAGGAATAGCCGTAAGAAAGACCAAACTTGTCGAGATGCATAATTATAAGAATCGATACTTTATGTTAATAAAAAATGATTCCTTTTCTAGTATAATCAAGAGCCTGCCACATTTTATTGTGACCGATACGCTAAAAGGGGGAGCGTTATTATTTCGATCTCCCGCGGCGCTTACCGGATGGGTAGATATCATTAAAAAGTTTCCGAAGATGATGAAGAAACGGCGAATCATTCAGGGGGGCCGAACGATCAGTCAGAAGGATTTTGAGAAGTCATGGTTGAAGCCGTTCGATTACAGGGAATGGGTCGGAAAACATATTATCGGTGGTAAGGTCAAATGAGTGAATTAGATGTAACTATAGCGATCATAAATTGGAATACAAAGGACTTACTAAGGGAGTGTCTGGAGTCAATTGACGCGGCGCATCCACTGCTCAGCTATTCCGTCAAAGTCATTGACAATCATTCAAGTGATGGTAGTCAGGAAATGGTGTCGGAAGAGTTTCCCGAGGTGGAGATGGTAGAAAATGCAGGAAACCTTGGATTCTCGGCCGCGGCTAATCAAGCTCTTAGGCAAAGTTCCGCGAAGTACGTATTCCTTTTAAATAGCGATACACGTCTCGAACGTGAGACTTTAGACGTACTGTATGAGCATGCTGAACATAATGAAAAGGTAGCGATAGTGGGCCCGATGTTACTTAATACGGACGGCAGCACTCAGATCACAGGTAGAAATTTTCCAAGCTTTGTCGATGCCGGCATGCATGCCTTTTTAGGTATCTTTTGGCCGACGAACCTTTGGTCGGTGAGGTATAAGATGATGGATTGGGACAGGACGAGCGATCGGTCAGTGGACTGGGTGTCGGGTGCGGCTATGTTTATAAATAGAGAGGCGGCGGCCGAGATAGACTATTTTGATGAGAACTTCTTTATGTACGTGGAGGATCTCGATATCTGCTATAGACTCAGGAATAAAGGCTGGCAAGTACTTTTTACTCCTGACGCGAAAGTCGTTCATCATATTGGCAAAAGCAGCGAACAATCCAGTACCAAGATGATAATAGAGTTTCAAAAAAGCATGTATAGGTTTTACGCGAAAAAATATAGACATAGCTGGCGCGTACTGCTGACGCCACTGGTAGTTGTCGGATTGCTTGTAAGGACGCTTATGCTTATCGTCGTCAGTAATATTTTAAAAGTGTTGGCTGAGACGAGGGTCAAGAAAGAGAAAGAGACGTAATTGAAAAAAGTCTTGATAACGGGTGTTGCCGGGTTTGCCGGACATCACATGACTCGGATGCTGTCCGATGAGGAATTTGAAATTTATGGCTTTGACCATAGCAATAATAGTCCTTCCGCAGAGATGGACTCTATTGATTATCACTCGGTCGACATAGTTGACGCGAAACGTGTCGAAGACCTCATATTGAAGATAGAACCGGACTACATATATCATCTGGCGGCGTTAAGTTCGGTGGCCAGATCGTGGACCGATCAGCAACGCATATATCAGGTAAATGTGATCGGACAGATAAATGTATTGTCGGCCGCTGTAAAATTATCAAAAAAACCCGGAGTCATGATAGCTTGCTCTAGTCAGGAATATGGGGCTGTAAGCCCTGATGAGCTGCCTTTAAAGGAAGATGCCGATATCCGTCCCGATAGTCCTTACGCGGCGAGCAAGGTTTGTCAGGACTTTATCGGACTTCAATATTTTATCGGGTTTGATCTTCCGGTGACCAGGAGCCGGTCGTTTAATCACTCGGGCCCTCTTCAAAGTGACGATTTTGTTTGTAGCGATTTCGCCAAGCAGATCGCTATGATCGAAAAAGGGTTAAGAGCCGCAAAGATCATGGTGGGAAACCTCGAGGCAAAGAGAGATTTTACAGACGTAAGAGATGTAGTGCGAGCCTATAAATTGATAGCTGAAAACGGAAAAGCCGGAGAAGCTTATAATGTCTGCTCCGGCATTGCTTATTCGGCGGGCGAGATCCTGACTATGCTACTGAGTCATACGGATATTGAGATAGAAGTAGAAGTGGACCCGGCAAAAAACAGGCCGTCGGACGTCCCTATACTGGTCGGCGATTATTCCAAAATAAGGAAAGACGTGGGATGGGAGCCGACAATTGAGATGGACAAGACATTGCTCGATCTACTTAACTGGTGGAGGGACCGCCTAGTCGACGAAGACTAGGCTGCTAGGCGCGTAACGCGCCAAAGGAGGGGATATATGCAAGCGGTTATACTGGTCGGTGGAAAGGGAACTCGTCTTAGACCTCTTACGATGACTTTACCTAAGCCGATGTTGCCATTACTCAATAGGCCTTTTATTGAGTATGTCATCAAACTTTTAAAGAATAACGGATTCGACGAAATTATCTTGTCAACCGGCTATTTACCGAATACATTTGATTGCCTTCAAGACAACTTCTCCGATATCGGAGTAAAGGTGACTTGCATCAGCGAGGCTGAGCCGCTTGGAACTTGCGGAGCTGTTAAAAACATCGAGAGCCTGATAAAAGACACTTTTGTCGTATTTAACGGCGATATCTTAACTGATATTAATTTAAAGCATTTACTTTCGTACCATCGTCAAAAGCAAGCACTGGCGACTCTTGCTCTGACGTCGGTAGACGATCCGACAAGCTATGGCCTGGTTCCCCTAAATTCCGACGGGCATGTGAACGAGTTTCTGGAAAAACCCAGTTGGGACGAGGTAACGACCGACTTGATAAACGCCGGCGTATATATACTCGAGCCCGAAGTGCTTTCGTACGCGCCAGCCGGTGAGAACTACTCGTTTGAGAGAGGCCTTTTCCCGCTACTATTGGAGAAGGGTCTGCCGTTGTTTGGGTTTCCGACCAGCGCTTATTGGTTGGATATCGGTAGTCCGGAAAAGTATCTTCGCGCCCACTACGACATGCTCGATGGAAAAGTCGGCGTAGATCTTGATGGCGAACAAGTCCGTCCCGGCATCTGGATCGGGAAAGATTCGAAGATTGCCGACACGGCTAATCTATTCGGTCCCGTATTGATCGGGCCAAATTGTACCATCGGTGAAAACGTCAGTATTACCGGACCGACTTCGATCGGCGACAACTGTATTGTCAGTGACGGGGTGAGGATCGAGAGTTCGATTATCCTTGATGATTGTAAGCTAAGCGGCAGCTCTGTTATAAAAAACAGCATACTTGCGAGAAATATAAGTGTCGGTCGCAAGGTCCATATTGAAGAATGCTCGGTTTTGGGTGACAATATGACAGTTGGTGATGAAAACTGGCTCAAGAAAGGCATAAAAGTATGGCCTGAAACAAAGATCGAGCCGGGTACGATAAAATTCTAACCAGCTTAGGATAGTTATAAAATAATTCTCAACAAAACAGGAGGAAGGTTGCGAGCGTTAATAACAGGGATTACAGGATTTGCGGGAAGTTATTTAGCTGAATATTGCCTTGAAAACGATATAGAGGTATGGGGCATCCAGAGATGGCGAAGCAGACTGGAGAATATCGAAGCGATCATAGATGACATTAATTTGATCGAGGGTGATATCCGCGACGCCGAATCTGTTTATACGGCTTTAGAAAGATCG